>Ga0256404_1000309_pt1 | contig 126546 bp, 117 predicted proteins | sample RumenRJG_01DNA_FD_185990 | JGI IMG/M metagenome (GOLD analysis project Ga0256404, IMG submission 185990) | Bovine rumen microbial communities from Lethbridge, Alberta, Canada - RJG_01 | ecosystem: Host-associated > Mammals > Digestive system > Stomach > Rumen | place: Canada: Alberta... | reverse complement strand
CAAGGAATTATAAGCTCACGGTAGGAAGCACTTATCTTTTGCCTTCTTATGTGATACTTGATCCTGAACTCATTACCACAGTTCCGCTAAAGACATCTGCTTATTGCGGAGTGGATGCTCTGGTACACGCATTGGAAGCATATCTGTCACTGGCTTCGTCTCCTTTCTCAGATATGATGGCGCTTCAGGCATTAGAGTTAATCGGTTCTAATATCAGAGACTACGTAGCAGACCGTAAGGACCGTAACGCTGCTGAAGGAATGTTGCTAGGCTCGCTCTTTGCCGGCATCGCTTTCTCTCATGCGAGACTCGGTGACGTTCACGCAATGAGTCATCCGGTCAGTGCATATTTCGATGTGGCACACGGCCTTGCAAATGCAGTATTGCTCCCGGTAGTCGTTGATTTCAACGCGCAAACTGACACCGGAAAATACTATGAGATATACCGCCGTGTTGCAACAGATCCTGTTGCAAAATCAGAATTCAGATCCGAGTATCTTGCTAATGAATTACGCTTCCTGAACACATCACTCGGCATACCCGGTTCACTGAAAGAAGTCGGAGTCGACAGCAGCAGATTCGAAGCAATGGCTGAAGATGCCATGAAGAGCGGCAATATAGCAGTCAATCCGAGAAAAACAACCAGGGAAGATATCCTGAGTCTGTATCATCAGGCTTTCTGATATCGGGGTGTGATCAGGCACAAGGGCTGATACAGGTCATATGACTTGAAGCAATATAACCGGAGGAGATGATCCTCCGGTTTTTTTATTTATTTAGGTTGATAATGCTACAATTAGTGACATAGTTTTACGCGTTTTCACGAGTGTGAAAAAATTATTTAAAAATTTTTCTTCGACCAGCGAACATTTCGCATCTGTCATTCGTTAATAGGATAGATGCGGATAGAAAAGAGGCAAAAGAAATGACACAGAAAGAGCTTGAAAAGATCTACAACGAAGCCTACAGAGCAGTTTACTGGACAGCAATGCAGATCCTTAAGAATGAGGCAGATGCAGAAGATGTCGTTCAGGATACCTTTGTATCTTTCATGGAGTCATACAGCAATCTGGAAGATACAAGCAATGCTGTAGCACTTCTCAAAAGGATCGCAGCAAACAAGAGTCTTGACCGTATTAAGCTCTCAAGAACGGATGATGCTGATGACGAGCTCCTGGAAAGTGTCGAGGCAGTGCCTGAGGATTTTCTTCCCGATTCCATTATCGAATCAGAAGATGCTAGAAGGATCGTCATGGATATCATAAACAATGCTTTGTCAGAAGATATCAGAAGAACACTTATCCTGTTCTACTTTGACGAGATGAGCACCAAAGAGATTGCCGAAGCACTTGGCGTTCCCGAAGGAACAGTCCGCCGCCGTCTGAATTTTGCCAGGAACAAGATCAAGAAGGAGGTCGAAAAGTATGAAAAAGAAAATAACACGAAGTTGTTCGGTATGGCTACTCTGCCTTTCTTGAGCAAGCTCTTTATGAAAGAAGCAGAGCAGGTGCCATTCAAGGCGATGTCAGCTTCACTTACAACCCTGTCCGCATCAGCAGAAGCTTCCACACAGGGAGCAGGAATCAAAGTTGCTGCATCAGCAGCAAAGAAAGGAACAGGGATGATGATAAACAAAGGATTAATTATTGGAATCTCGTCAGCAGTTGCTGTAGGAACTGCAGTCGCAGTCACAGTGGCAGTGCTCTCCAAGAAGCCTGACACAGAGCCGGAGAAGACAAGAAGGACCACTGTAGAAGAGACAACTGACAGAGTTATAGCGACAACGACAGAGGAGACAACAACTGAAGCTACAACAACTGAAACATCAGAGACATCACAGACAGAAGATAACAAGCCTCAGCCTTATTCTATTGAAGGCATGTCGGCTGATGAAGTTGCAGATCATCTGTATATGCTGCGTCAAATAAAGAACGGTGATCCTGCAAGCGCATATCCTGACAGATTTAAAGCAGTGCCCCGTAATATGGATGCGAATAAGCACATTTATCTGTTCAAGAATGCCGGCTTTACCAACAATATAAGCAGTATAGCTGTAAATGAAGTTGATGAGGACAATGGATCATTCGTCCTTAATCCTGACAGCACAGTAACAGTCAAGCTTCATACAACCGATAAGGAATTCGCTGATGCTCTGTATAAGAGACTTAAGGAAACGATGGTGGAATATTCTCAGGGAGACATCAATGGAGCGACAGTCTCTGATGACAGTGAAGAAGGCAGAGATACATGGCACTGCACATACTCCATTAAGGTTGAAGTCTCAGAGAGTGAAAAGCATGATATGGCGACATCTAAAGGCGGAGAAAAGCATTTCTACAGGCTGGTTAACTGCACCATCACCAGAGTCAAATTAGATGGTGAATATAACTTTACGATAAGAATGCCTGTAAACAGATAAATAGATGGAATAAGAGAAGATTATTTGGAGGAAAGAAAAATGAAGAACTATAAAAAAGTATTAACAGCATTGGTCTGCATGGCATTGGCAGTATCCGTTTTCGGATGTGCAGGCAAGGATTCCAAATCAGGTAAGTCCGGTAGCGACAAGCCGAAAAAGCAGACAGAAGATATCATCGACACAGAAGATGATGAGAGCAAAGAGGCTGAGGACAAAGAAACAAAGGCACCTGAAGTCTTCACGGGTTACACTGATCCCACCATAAAGATGATGGCTGCTGAATATGAGGCAAAGGATATGGTCGTCGAGCCTATTATGGCATCTGATCTTGGCGCATCGGACTACAACTATGTTGACGGATTCCGTTTCTATGCTCCCGGAAAACCCGATGCATATATTTGCTGGGTTAAGTTTAAGTCAGCTGATGACGCCAAAAGCTTTGTAAATGAAGTCCTGATCAAAGACTGCAAAGGCTATATTGCGCATGAACAGGCAGGCTCTTATTATTTTTCCATAGACGGTCGTTATGCTGGCAGCGTGATGAGTACTGGCCTTGTGGAGTTAATGCCTTATGAAGGTGATGACAGAAAGAGTGATGCCGGTCCTGAGGACTTTAAAGATCCCAAGCTCGCTGCACTCTGCAAGGACTATGTTGATAAGGGCTTTGCGATCGAGAAAGATAAGACATACAATGGCTTCAGGGCTTATGGTGTTAACGATGAGCGCTATCACATTGTAGATACGTGCATCAAGTTTAAGGATAAGGACGCTGCAGTCAAATATGTTAATGAGATCCTGGCGGCAAGTTCTCTGACTAAGGTAACTCTTAACGATAATGCTGATGGTTCAGTAGCAGTTAATGTAACTGTTGACCCTAACGCTTCACCTGTAGGATCGATGGAAGGCACGATCGATAGTGATGGTCTTCTTGTACTTAGAAGCAAGCTATAAGAGGGCTGCGCTTAAGTAATGTAATGCGCCCGGAGTTTTGATGCTCCGGGCTTTTTTATGTTCTATACCGAAAAGAGCAAAACATAGATATAATTATGTGTGGGGAGCAAGGTTTTGACAGGAGATCTTAATGAATAGGAAAGTTGTTTTAAACTGCATCATCATAATACTGATCTTGGCTTGTATTCCGTTTGGCATAAAAAAGGAAGATACAAGTTCAATCCAAAAGGGAAAGAGCATTTCATATTACAAGGCGCTCGTATGGCAGTATGATTACTATTGTGATGCTATGTATAACGATGGTTCATATACGATAGTAAAGAAGATATCTTTCTTCTTTACGGTTCCATTTTTCGAGGAATCCCAGAGAATGAAGTTAAACACAAACGGCGAGCTGGCGTTTTGGTACAATCCTGAGGTTGTAAAAGAGATAGAACCGGCAAGTTGATCATTATCGGAAAGCATCATGAACGTTATTTTTGAATCAGAAAACATAAACTACATAAGACCTTCATTAGATCTCGTTCCTGAGTATCTTGAGATGGTCAATGATATCGAAAATGTCGCGAAGTTCATTGGCGACAGAAAAGATCCCTATACTGAAGACGAAGAACGCAAATATATTCAGGACAGGATGGATAATAATGCGACGATGTTCTCTATGCTTGAGAAGAAGACCGGCAAGTTCATAGGCAACATCGAATTCTTTAACCGCAGCATTGATTCTTCTGAATGGGGTATCGTAATAACTGCATCAATGCAGAATAAAGGCTATGGAAAAGAAGCTCTTTTAAGATCAGTCGAATATGGTTTTAACGAGCTCGGACTTTCGAGGATCTTCCTTATCGTTTTTGCCAATAATCCCAGAGCAATCCATGTCTATGAACAGTGCGGCTTTAAAGAGTTCGACCGTAATGATGTCGACGTCTTTATGGAGATAGAAAAAGGAACCTGAGAAGGACAGGAGGTATGTATGTTATACGATATCCTTAAGTATGTGTTTGTTGGCGCTGCGGTAGTACTGATCATAATAGGACTTGCAACTAAGAGTGCAAAATCCAAGAAGAAAGATACCGATAAGAAGGACTAACAGACCGTTAGTATATTAACTTAAGGGTACTTCCACTATCAGATTGCCCGTGCAGTCGTACGAATCGTAACAGCGGAGCGTGTGTTTTTCGCGGTCTATACAATAAGACATGCAAGTCCATAAGGGCTCGAAACGTTTGTCCTCGATCGGAAGATCCTTGTGCCAGATATCGTTGGTCATTCCGATGTTGTTATACTGCATGTCCCAGTCTCCTTCCTTCTCGCGCTGGGAATCATCCATGCCGAAATAGCGCAATGTGGAGGTCTCATTAAGCTGGAAAGTAAGATCACAGTGATAGTATTTTCCGTCGATCTTTACGAGCGTCCATTCGTGGGCGGTGGAACTGTCTTTTGTAAGGCCGCTGCATGTTATAGCATCAACACCGATCTGCATTAACAGGTATGCATATGCACCTGCGATCTCCTGACAGATTCCTTTATCTGTCATCAATGTACGGTAAGGGGAGACCCCGTATCCTTCAGGAGAGCTGTAGTTGTCGCCCAGGGCATCGTAGTCGTAAGAAATCCTTAAGCCTTCAGACTTATAGAGAGCGAGTGTCATTTCAAAAGGTGTATCTCCTTCGAAGCAAGCTCGTTCGATAAGTTCCTCGATCCTTGCTTTAAACTCTTCTACCTTTTTAAGATACTCTTCTTGTGGAAGACCATATTCGAGTTTGTATTCGTCTTTTCCTACTGCCTTGATATCTTCGTCAAAAAAGTAGCAGTACTCGTTTGCGATGGGAAGATAGGTCCTTGATATATCTCTGAACAACGGAAGCCACTGCTTCTTGCTGCACTTTACTGTATCAGCCCCGGATAGGATCGCATCGCAGTATCTGTAGTAATCCTCTTCAAATTCTTTGCCATACTTGTTGATATAGATCTCGCTTAAGCAGTGAGGATTAAAATCGTGGTCAAGCGGCTTTAATTCCTTCTTTGTTGTTTCTGTTGTGCTGTCGGAAGTCTCAACTGTAGTCTCGCTGACTGTGGCAGATGTAGTAGCATCAGGTGTTACAGCCTGTGAGCAAGATGTGAACACCATGACCAGAGTCATTATTGCGACTATAAGTGACAGCTTTCTCTTCATAGGGAACCGCCTTGATTATTTATTGGAGATCCTGGTATAAACTACGCCTTTTTCAAGACCCTTGCCGCCTGTCTTGATAATACCCATTTCCTCGACAGTAACAAGCTGGAATCCCTGCTTTACAAGTGCAGGAACGATCTTCTTCGTAGCTTCTGCTGTTGACTTATAAAGATCGTGCATCAGTACGATATCGCCGTCTTTTACCTTGCCGATGACCTGTCCGCAGACCTTGTCGCAGTCCCTGCTTTCCCAGTCACGTGAGTCAACGTTCCAGAGGATGATCGGGACCTCGCAGACCTTTTTGACTGTGTCGTTATAACGGCCTTCAGGAGGTCTTAAGCAGGAAGAAGGCTTTCCTGAGATCCTTACGAGCTCATCGTCTGTCTTCTTAAGCTTTTCCTTAATTGTCTTCTCATCAAGGGAAGTAAGTCTGTTGTGATTGAATGTATGGTTGCCCTGCTGATAGCCTAATTCAGCTTCGCGCTTTGCAGCTTCCTCGTTCCAGGAGATTCTGTCACCGACAAGGAAGAATGTGCATTTCTGGCCGTATTCCTCAAAAGTGTCAATTATGGAACCTGTATATATGGAAGGACCGTCATCGTAAGTCAGCGCGACCATCGGCTTGCTGCCATCGATCTCACGGACTACTTCGCCTTCCTTGCCGAAGTAGTAGAGGTTCTTGCCGTCAAAAGCTCTTGAATTCTTAAGCATCCTGCCGCCGATAAAACCGTGCGTCTTGCCTTCGACCGCGATGATGCCGTCAATACCTGCACCTGTTTCCTGATCGAAAAAGTATTCTTCACCGTCAACGTTGATCTTGCCCTTTGACATAAGGCCGGTCTCTTTGTCGAAGTAATACTGCTTGCCGTCGATTACTGCAAGGCCTGATGCGCCGGAGCCTTCCTTGTCGAAGTAGTACTTGCCGTTCTCGGAATCAACCCAGCCGGACTGCATCTTACCGGTGGAAGGATTGTAATATCTTGCGACTGAATTCACCATCTGGCGTCCGTATAACATACGTCCTTCACTGTCGAAAAGATAATTTCCGCCGTCAATTACAGCTTCGCCGGTAACCATAAGATTAGTGGCAGGATCGAAGTACCTCATCGTATTATCAGGCATCTTGTTAAGTCCTGAGTACGGTTTGCCGGAATCATCGTAAAAGTAAGTTCCTGCGTCGGTCTTTACCCAGCCCCGCTTCATGAGGACAAAATAATAAAGAGCAAATGCGCACGCTGCAAGTACGACCAGTCCTAAGACTGCGCCAATAATAATTTTCTTTTTCATATTCTATTCTCCGTTTCTCCGTTTCCTATTAAACCCGGAGAAAGTTTATCACCGGATAAAAAAGAAGTTCGGTAAATTTGTGTCATATATCAGTTATTGTGCAGAAAACCCGCAAATGTATAAATTTAAGGTTTTCTCACTCAATTATGCCACGATTATTTTGAAGTTGGATTAAGGTTTGATTACTATTGTTAAGGAAAGAAATCATTAAGGAGGCATAAGACTATGCAAAGAAAAAAGTTCTTATACATATTGGCACTTGCAACTGCAGCCTCACTGACTCTTTCCGTAACGGGATGCAACAAAGCTGCAAATGCTGATCAGTCACAAACATCTGAAGTACAGTCCGTGGTTACAGGTGACATTCAGACGAATGAAGAGATAATTAATTCGACAGGCGGTGAACACGCGGTTGAAGCAAGCGGTAATACTGCAGAATACTCTAATGTGAAGATAACCAAGACGGGTGATTCCAGCCAGAATGATGAAGCAGATTTTTACGGAGACAACGCGGCTGTTTTCGCGACGGACAAAGCGACACTTACTCTTAATAATGTCGTAGTTGATACGAATGGCAAACACGCCAATGCAGTGTTCTCGTATGGTGAAGGCACGACAGTAAATATCAGCGATTCCGTGATCACGACATCAGGAAACTGTTCAGGCGGTCTCATGACGACAGGCGGCGGTACGATGAATGCTTCCAATCTTTCTATCCATACGACGGGCAATTCTTCTGCTGCGATAAGATCTGACAGAGGCGGCGGAACTGTAACTGTTGACGGCGGCACATACGTAACTGAAGGCACAGGATCGCCTGTTATCTACTCAACGGCTGATATAACAGTAAGTAACGCATCGCTTGAATCAACAACATCTGAAGGCGTTGTGGTCGAAGGCAGAAATTCCGTAACACTTAATAACGTATCGCTTACAGCTGATAACAATAAGAAGAACAGCGACAAGTCTTCCTGTTATAACGCGGTCATGATCTACCAGTCTATGTCCGGTGATGCATCTGTGGGACTGGCGAAGTTTACGATGACGGGCGGCACACTTACAAATAAAAACGGTGATATCTTCTTTGTAAATAATACTGCTACTGATATCACTCTCGAAAACGCGAAGATAGTAAATCAGGATTCTTCCGGAGTTTTCTTAAGGGCAGCTGCGGCAGGCTGGGGAACAGAAGGATCAAACGGAGGTAAAGTAAATCTCTATCTCAAGAACCAGACCCAGGATGGTGATATTGTTGTAGATAAAGTATCTGTACTTAATATGTATCTTTCATCAGGTTCTGTATATACCGGCACGGTGAATGGTGCGAATGAAGGTTCGGTCTATGTCGAGATAGAATCAGGATCCAAGTGGGTACTGACAGGCGACTCGTATATAACTTCAGTAACGTGTGAAGCCGGTGCTGTCGATCTTAACGGACACACGCTTTATGTTAACGGAACAAAGTACACTGACGGATCTGCCTCTTCCGGAACTGCGATCGAGATCAAAACGGAGTCTTCCGGCAAGGGCGATCACGGCGGGAAGAGAGATAAGCCTAACGGTGAAAAGCCGGGTGACCCTCCGTCGGGAGATAAACCTCAGGGCGATCCTCCGGCAGGTGATCCTCCGCAGGGTGGGGACGGAAACGAACCTCCGGCTAAGCCTGACGGGGAAGCATGATCGACAGGGTGAAGGAATCAGCTTGAGAATCAGCTTTTAAGATACCGTTATGGACCTCTACGGCACGTCTGACATTCATCAGACCAAAGCCGTGGTGGTCCTTATCTTTTTTGGATGTGTATCCTGAAGAACTCAAAAGCTTCTCAGCATCTATCTTTTTTGAAGCTGAATTCGCAATCTTGATAACAAAGAATTTGTCTGTCCTTTTGATGTTGAGTGATATGTGAGGAGCTTCACATGAGGAAGCAGCTTCGATTGCATTATCCAATGCATTCGCGAAGATGCTGCACATATCCATAGGCTTTATATTAAGGCCGCCATCGGCGACACCGTCAAGTTCAAAAGAGATCCCGAGCTCGTCCATTTTGTCGGCCTTCATGGAAACAATGAGATCGAGCATCTCGTCACCTGTGACATATTTCGGAGAGAGCGAACTAACGTTGCCGAGCATATCCTTGATATGTTCTCTTGCTTCGTCAGCATGTCCTTCGTCGAGCATCATCTGCGTGAGCATCAGGTTGTTCTTAATGTCATGTCTGAACCTTTGTGTCTCAACCTGCTTTTTCTTATACTGACCTATATATTCGAGTTGGGCAGAGATATAAGTCTCCTGTGATTTATTCTTTTCGTTAAGTGCTCTTTCGGCAGATGCGACTACCACTGTAACAGGTATTGCAAGACCTAACAGGACGATGAAGATGCCGAAGAAGATGCTGATGATCTGATATTTTTCTGCCAAAGTAGCTTGGTCTTCCGGTACTGCGGCCGGTACCAGAGGGAATGTGACAAATAATGTGGTCCAAATCGCAAATATGATGCGGTAAGGGATGCTGATGCGCATGTATTTCTTTTTCCTGTAGAATCCGAAATACACTATTACGAACAATGCCAAAGTAATGAGTAGTGACATGGCTGATATGGTGATCCAAAGTGCTCCGTAACCCAGTTTTTTGAAAAAAACATCTTCTACGATGACATCTGTTCCGCCTGCGAAATAGACTACGGCTACCTGGCAGAATGTGCTGATATAAACAGTCAGAATGTAAAAACAGATTGTGGATTCGACCGCTCTTAAAAACCTTCTTTCTTTATACGCAAAGAAATAGAAAAAGAATGAATACACAAACATGCTAAACGTAAGCAGCGAATTAGTAAGCATGTAGAGTTCAGTACTAAAACTCTCTCCGAAAAACACGTTTACAATGACAGTCCAGATTATGGAAAGCGCCAGTATTCCAAGAGAGGAGAATATGAGTTTTTTTGTAAGTACTACATATCTTCCTAGAAAACATGCCGCGATCAGCACCACCAGCAAAAGAGATAACATGAACACTATATTGTTCATAATGGATATGAATATAGAAGAAATAAAATCCCAGGTCGTCATTTCCATCAGAATGCTGACTCCTCAACAAAAGAATAGAGTGCTTCTTTAAGAGCTTTTTGATTGCTGCGGCTTACGGGAAGCAGAGTTCCGTCTTCCATAAGGGCATCGCCTTTGGAAAAACTCTTTATCTTGGAAAGAGAGATCAGATACCCTCTGTGAATGCGGAAAAAACCGTCGTTCTTAAGCTTTTCCTCAAAATCGCCGATATTGTAGCGTATGGTGTGTTCGCCGTCAGTGGTCACTATTCGCACATTCTGGTTTTCAGATTCCATATAGATGACACTCGCGATATCGATCAGGATCTCTTCTCCGTCTTCCTTGATGATGATCTGTTTGCTGTTTCCGCGTTTGTCCTGAACGTATTTTATGACCTCTTTTAACTTGTTTATATCAACCGGTTTGGTCAGATATCTTAGAGCATTGACTTCGTATCCTTCAAGGGCATATTCAATATGGCTTGTGAGGAATACGATGAAGACGTTCTCGGATCTCGCTCTTATTCTTTTCGCAAGGGTGATACCATCTACAGCAGGCATCTCGATGTCGAGAAAAACAATGTCGTAAGGGCTTTCTGCAAAGGACACACTAAGTTTGTTGCCGTCATCAAAAGTGTCGATATTATAGTCGGCATTGATGAGAAGCTTCTCAAGTGTCGTCTTGAGCTCTATCCTGTATCTTTCCTCGTCGTCACATATGGCTATGCGCATAAAAAGCCCCCTCTTGTATGCAATCCTGAACTTATATTAAATGATTTGCGTGCTGAAATACATACTGTTCACGACACATATAATACCATTCACTCCATCAGAACACATGCTGCCGGAACCTAATGCTACAATCCGCCTGAGATAAAACCAAGGGGGTTATTGATATGAAAAATCTTCTAAAGCAAATTGGAAAAGCACTCGGATATTTTGCTGTGTACTTAGTTACAAGTAACGTGGTGACTATGGTGTTCAGCCTCATTCTCGGTTATGTTAAGGGCAAGGAATACAAGGCGGCAGGCATGAGTTATGAAGAAGGCCTGGAATTATTAAAGGCAGATCAGGCAGCGATGACAGGAATCATTCTTCTGATCAGTGCTGTTCTGACACTTTTGATCTATTTCATTGTCGAAAAGGTAAAGAAGTCAAGTATTTTCAAAGAGGCTGACATTAATCCTGCCACAGGCAAGCAGATTGGACTTTCAGTTGTAGGCGCACTGGGTGCGATGTTCTTCATGAATTTCATGTTAACTATTCTTCCCATTCCGCAGGACTTATTAGGCGACCTTACATCAGGCGTATCGAAGCTTACAGCTTATCCGTTCTGGCAGGCGATCCTCGCAAATGCGCTCTTTATTCCTATTATGGAAGAGGTCCTTTTCAGAGGTTATATTTTCTCAAGGCTTGAGAAGGCAATGCCCTCTATAGTAGCAGCGCTCATCTCTTCTGTTGTTTTCGGCATCTGCCATGGCGGACTCGTGTGGGCAATCTGGGCATTCTTACTTGGTATGTTCATCTGCGTTGTAAGGATCAAGTCAAGATCGATCGTACCGGGAATCATCATTCACATCATCATGAATACATATGCTATGGTAGTCTCATATTTCCCTGTTCTTGAGAACATAACATATGCCGTTATGTATACCCTTACAGCTGTCGGCGGAATCCTTATGGCAGTATATGTTGTCGGAATCCTTAAGGATAAGAATTATAGTGATAAGGAACAGGCGAAAGTCGCTATCACTGAGTCAAAGTAAAATATAGGAATAATCAGAGAATAGGAAACCTTATAGGGGCTGTCTCAGAAACTGAGATGGCCTTTTTGCTTTCCTTATGGAAAAGTCCAAGCAAAGCTCCACTTCACATGCTGTGACAAATGCTGGGAAAATGGCCGAAAAACACCAAAAGTCCAAGCATAGGTCCAAGCACGCTTGGACTTATGCTTGGAAAATGGCCTAAAAACATCAAAAATCCAAGCACTGCTCCAAGCATGCTTGGACTCATGCTTGGAGGATGACATAGAAATGCACTAGTCATGCAGAAGCTGGCCTCAGAATTGTTGGTATACAGGTTGGAAAGTGATCCGGATCATTAGGGTACTGCGGATAAGGTGATGTCACCTGGTTTTCGAAAAAAGGAGAAACAAAGAAGTCGTTAAAAACATTCTGTTAACCTTTTGCAAAAGCCGACAAATCATTTTCCCGCTGTGATAATCTACGCTGGGTAGCAATTTTATACGGGATGGAAGAGTAAGACTTATGAAAAAAAGCCTGGAAGTCTATAAGCAGATTGCCGAGACATTGGCAAAGCACTTCGACGGCCTTTATTATGTCGATCTTGAGTCGGGTGCGTACACGGAACTCGTCGCTATTAAAATACTTAAAGATCTTGCTATCGCTTCCGACGGGAAGGATTTCTTCAAAGAGTCTTCCGCAAGTGCGAAGAAATGCGTTCATCCCGATGACCAGAAAACCGCACTGGCGTTCTTAAGCAAGGCCAATACCTTAAAAGCACTTTCAAAGCGCGAGTCCAATGCCGCTGTTTACAGGATCGTGGTCGATGGCGAAGTCACACATATGCGCCATATACAGTTCCTTTGTGATGATAAAAAACATATTGTTTTCTGTGTGAGGAATGTCGAGGAAGAATACCGGCACGAAGAGGGCCTTAAGAAGGATCTTAAGTCAGCAGAACTTCTTGCAAGGCTAGATGATCTTACCGGAATCCGTAACAAAAACGCATTCAAAGAACATGTCAAAAATATAGATGCGGCTATCAAGTCTGGCGGCGAAGTCCAGCCGTTCGGCGTGGTCATGTGTGATGTTAATGATCTCAAACTCACTAACGACACTAGAGGCCACAGCTTCGGTGATGAGATCCTTCAGGGCGCGAGCCGCATGATCTGCGAGACGTTCAAACACAGTCCGGTATTCAGAGTCGGCGGTGATGAGTTCGTTGTAATCTTAAGCGGAAGCGATTTCAAACAGCGCGAGAAGCTTGTTAAGTCATTCAAACTGCAGTCGGAGTCAAACAGGGTTGCCAGAACAGGTTCTGTCGTAGCCTGCGGAATGGCCATCTATCACCCCGATAAGGACAGGAACTTTAATGCTGTATTTAAGCGTGCAGACCAGAAGATGTATAAGAATAAGGGCAAGCTTAAATCCAAAAAGATCATAGATGAATTCCACCGTATGGAAACGATCAAGGATCCTATCCCTGAAGACAGAAGAGCAAAGCTCGACGCGATGTTTGGCGCGATGTTCACTGTTGCAGGCGGAGGCTATGTATATCTTAACGACATGCGGTACGACTTCTCGAGATGGTCATTGCCTTTGATCAATGATTTCGGTCTTGCAGCAGAGTATATGTACCATGCTGACAGCATCTGGCAGAATTACATACATCCTGATGATGTTGATGCATACAGAAGCGCAGTTGATGCGGTCCTTTGCAAGGATGCTGAACTTAAGTGTATATACTACCGTGCGCGGAAAGCAGACGGTTCATATGTGCTTCTTACCACCAGAGGTTTTGTCTTAAATGATGACAATGACAATCCTGAATACTTCGGAGGGATAATTATCCCGCAGTGATCTTATGCAGGTAATCAACGGCGAATGGTACATGAACGGCCTTGACTGGGACGATGAAGGCTGTATCCACAGTAGTGATGAGCTCCTTGAAGTGATCGGGCGGACAGGTTTTCTCCCGCTGTTCGAGAATTCCATTCCCGGGTTTTCTGTCGAGAGCATGACTGATCCATCCTGCTGGTGGAGCGGTGATCCTGATACGGATCCATGGGAGTGGAGGATTACGCTGGTTAGGACAGGCAAGGTTGCATACGGAAAATTCTATGGCGGCCGTGCGGGGTTCGTATCGAAAAAATGGTTCCCTTATTTTGCCAATGTTCGCCGCGACGGTTATGACTTTGATGCGCTTTATGAAGACGGTAAAGCCGGTTACCGTGAGAAACTCCTGATGGATCTTTTCGTGCCAGCGGGAAAAGATATGTGGGATATCGATCCTTCTTCACTTGATGAATACGGTTGTGCAGCATCTCTTTATACTCACGAGATGAAAGAGAAGGGCGGTTTTGGAAAAGGCGGCGAGAAGAACTTTGAAGGGATACTCACAAAGCTTCAGATGCAGTCTTATCTGATCGTTCAGGAATATAAGTGCAGACAGAATAAACGCGGTGAAGAGTACGGGTGGCCTGTGGCGGTAATGACTCCGCCTGAGTATCTGTGGGGCTATAAGCATGTCACCGGAAGATACAAGGAAACGCCTGAACAGTCGAAGGATAAGATCGTAAAACAGATCTTAAAGCATTACGATACTGATGAGAAAACGGTCAGGAAACTCTTATGAGCAAGTATTCCGTGAAAGTAGTCAAAGGGGAACCTGAAGCTCCGCTTATTGTTCTGAATTCATTTGGTGACGAGTGGAAAAATACTGCTGATGCACTGGATGCCATGGAGCATCCTTCTTACTCTCTTATAGCTGTAACTGATATTGACTGGAACAAGGACCTGTCTCCATGGAAAGCGGATGCCGTGTTTAAGGGCGAGTCCGGCTTTGCAGGCGGTGCAGATCAATATCTTGCGATCCTTACAGAAGAGATCATTCCTGAAGCGGCAGAATCTAATGGCTTGAATCCTGCTGCAAAGTATATCTGCGGTTATTCGATGGCTGGACTTTTTGCACTGTATTCTCTATACAAGACAGATGTGTTCTCCGGTGCTGCAAGCTGCTCAGGCTCCTTGTGGTTTCCGGGATTCAGAGAGTTCATATCAGAGAATGGATTTGCATCTTTACCATCGAAGATATATCTGTCTCTTGGAGACAGGGAAGCACTGACTAAGAATAAGATCATGGCTTCTGTGGAAGATAACACCAGAGCGGCTTTTGATATATATAGATCGATGAACATCGATATGTTGTTTGAGATGAATAAAGGCGGGCATTTCAACGATCCTGAAGTAAGGCTTGCAAAGGGTATAAGGTATCTTTTAACCTGATGTTTTTCCGTCACCTGTAAATACGACACTGTACATGTCTTTTACAGGTATGCTCTCTCCGTCTGTAAATACTATTGCATTGCTGTACTGATCGATTGTCCTGGCATTGCCGATCTTCGATGCGTATCTTCCTCCGTCTTTCTTCTTGTCAGGTATGAAGTAAGTCACGCGTATCTCAGGACGTTCCCTCAGCCTGCTCTGAAGTTCTCCTAACTGACGGTTAAGTTCGGCAATCTCATCTTCCAGCATCTCGCGCCTGCTGTCAGTCAGTCTTTCTGTCTCTTCAACGGCATCCTCATAGCCGACAAGCGCTGCGAAAGGTGAGAACTGTGCAGCTCTGTCGTGGATCGGCATAGGAGGGAGGTCAGGATAAAGTGGCCTCGTCTTGTCTTTTATATCGTCGTATCTCATGCCTTGTGTCCGCCTATCTGGCTGTTGCGTTCTATTGCAGTTCCGCCTTTGTTAAGATTCTTAGCCTTTACCACAGCATTCTTGCCGTACTTGTGTTTTATCTCGAGCATTGCTTCCTGGAGGGCACGCTCCTTGGAAAGTGCCTCATCTTCCTTTTCTTTCTCTTCACCGGTATCAGCAAGATCGAAGATGCTCATCTGCTCGTGCTTGGTGAGCTTGGGGAGATCTTCTTCAGGGATAACATTGCATGCTGCTATTCCCAGCCTCCTGCTTAAAAGATCCGGATCTGCTATGGCGTCGAAAAGCTTCATTACGGCTTCTGTTATTATCTTTGTCGATGACGTGTGCCTGTCGAGATTAATGGTTCCATGAGCGTGCTTCGGAACTTCTCTTCCGTAGTAATCTATTACGGTCTCGCCCTGGTATTTGCCACTCGAGAGGCTCTCCCTGTCGTATCCTATCGTGAGCACTATCTGATTGGTGACGATACCTTTCTCCACGAGATCAAGGGATAAGACATCTGCCATTTCCCACGTGATGAGCCTTGTTGTGTCGTAATCCGTCGGCTCCTTAAGGACCTGTCCAGTGGATATGCTGTTGTTGTCAGGACTATATTCCTTGACATCTTTTATCGTTGTCGGCTCTATTCCCCATGCGTGGTCCACAAGAAGTTCCGCATTCTTTCCAAGAAGTTTATAAAGTTGGCCAAGGCTCTGTCTGTTAAGTGAGCATCTCGCGATATCCCCCATGGTATAGAGGCCTATCTTCGCTATCCTTGCGGCGGTGCCTCTGCCGACACGCCAGAAGTCTGTAAGTGGCATGTGTTCCCATAACTGTTCCTTGTACTGTTCTTCGGAAAGTTCGGCGATCCTCACACCGTCGCTGTCTGCAGGGATATGCTTGGCAACGATGTCCATTGCGACTTTGCAGAGGAACATGTTCGGGCCGATCCCGGCTGTCGCAGTAATGCCCGTGGTATGAAGGACATCCTGTATCAGCATCCTGGCAAAACCGTGCGGGGTCTGATGATAGATCCCGAGATAATGCGTAGCGTCAATGAATACTTCATCGACCGAATAAGCAAAGATGTCTTCAGGCGACACATACTTGAGATATATCCCGTAGATCTGTGCGCTTACCTTCATGTAGTGTGACATCTGTGGAGGCGCGACCACATAGTCGACCTCAAGTTCCGGGTGGCGTTCGAGCTCGAAGCTCCAGATGCTCTTGCCGGTGAGTTTCCTTCCCGGTGCCTTGTAACGTCTGCCGTTATTGATCTGTTCGACTTTCTGGACGACTTCGAAAAGTCTGGCTCTTCCGGGGATCCCGTAGCTCTTAAGTGAAGGGGAGACCGCAAGGCAGATAGTCTTCTCTGTCCTCGTGGGATCTGCAACGACCAGGTTCGTCTGAAGCGGGTCGAGCTTTCTTTCCACGCACTCAACGCTTGCGTAGAAAGATTTGAGATCGATAGCCACATAGACTCTTTCCATCGTTATTCCCCTTGAAGTATAGTTATTTGACATAAGTCTAACAGAATAACCAATCAGTTATTGGGACAGTTTTTATATCGCGTTTGTGTTTCTATCGGCAGGAGAATGCGATAAGATTTGGCTATAATAATTTTGGAGTGTGTCAAATGTACTGTGAAAAATGCGGTTCTTTAATAGAAAATGGTGATGTATTCTGCAGTAATTGCGGTGCTGCAGTTCCTGATGTCCCGGCAGCGCCCGCTCCGGCACCTGTTGCTGCGGCTGTTAACCCTGCGCCCGCACCTGCACCGGCAGCTCAGCCTGTTCAACCTGTTCAGCCTTATCAGTACCAGCCGGTACAGCCGTATCAGCCTGCGCAGCCTTACCCGTATCAGCCTGTGCAGCCATACCAGCCTGTTCAGCAATATCAGCCTTATCAGCCTGGCATGCAGGCACAGCCCTTCGGACCTGTTGTTCAGACGGTCCAGCCTGTTCAGCCGGCATACAATATTCCGGCGCCTTCCGGCATTAAGCCCGGATCAAGAAGCAACGGCTTCGGTCTTGCAGGAATGCTTCTTGCTATAGGATCGATCGTCTTTTTCTGGTTCCCGTATGTAGGTCTCGGACTTGCAGTTCTTGGCCTGATCATGTCTATTGTCGGATTAGCCAGAAGAGGCCGCGGCAAGGGAACTTCCATAGCAGGTCTCATCATTGCGATATTCGGTATTGGCTGGGGAATCATCTACTCTATCGCCTTTGCAGAGACATGGGAGAAAAGGCAGATGAGAAAGACCAGAGTTACCACTGCTTATACATATGCTACCGAAGAGTCCACTACCGAAAGTGATACATCTGACACTGATGAGACAGACGATACAACAGACGAGACTGAATCTGAAGAGACAACTTAACCTTCATATGAGGCGGGGAAGAGAAGATTTGGAGTTACAGGGTCAATGCGAAGAAAAAGCAAATTGATATTTCCACGCAGGGAACGTTCAAAAAGAATTAAGGAAAGCCCGGTATTTATAGTACAATCAGATCATCAAGATTAATCGGAGGAATAAGTTATGGCAGATAAGAAGAATATCGAGATACCTTCACTTTTCGGAGATACGATCAAGCAGATTGTTGAATCCTTAGGTGACGACAAGAAGTCTTCGAGCAAGAAAACGACCACTGCAAAGAAGACTTCAACAGCTAAGAAGACATCAACAGCCAAGAAGTCCACAACCGCAAAAAAGACTACAACTGCCAGGAAGACAACAACGGCTAAGAAGACCACAGCCACAAAGAAGGTCAACAAGATCATATTCGAGATCGGCGGCAAGCAGATCGATATGAAGGCAATCGAGAAGAAGGCTGCCAAGCTCGGCGGAACCGTCTATGTTGTTGCCAATGAGAGAAAAATGTACGACAGCGAAGGCAATTCCATCAAGCTCTTTGACTGATCCGGGATAAAGCCTTTATTTCAGTCCTAGATGTCTTTCGGGCGTATTATCATACGTAGCCATGTTCAATTAGTGTATAATACTCGCGTTCAGACAATTAGTACGGGGAGGCTGTTTTGTGAAAGAATTAACAGCACAGGAACTTAAGAACACGGAACTGAATATTCTTATCGCATTCAGGGATTTTTGTGACTCAAATGGTATTAAGTATTATTTCACAGGTGGTACTTTACTTGGGGCAGTAAGACATGGAGGCTTTATTCCCTGGGATGATGACATAGATGTTGTTATGCCCAGACCAGACTACGAATTATTTCTTAGAAAGTTTCCTTCCGATGAAAGATATAAGGTAATTACATACCGGAACAATAAAGATTATAAGTTTCCATACGCAAAGATGATAGATTCAAATACCGTTTTGAAAGAACAGATCATCAGGTCTGTAAACGGTATGGGTGCATTTATTGATATTTTCCCCTTGGACGGTTTGGGAGATTCAGAAGAAGTAGCCAAGTCAAATGTCAGAAAGGCAAGAAAGTATCTTCTGTACGAGAATTATTGCATTAACCGTTTTGCATTCAATAAAGGTTTAAGGAGTTTTCTGCGTAATTTCCGCATTTTGTATTCTTTTGTTACAAGCAGACTCTACTTCAATGCAATCGAAAAACTGAGCGCAAAGTATTCGTTCGATGATTCATTATATGTAGGATGCATTTTCGGTTATAACAATGAGCGTGAGGTGCTTGAAAGGAGTATTTTTGAAAACTCCATAGAGATGGAATTCGAAAAAGAGAGATTTAAAGTACCGATTGGATATAAAGCATATCTGACGAGCTTTTACGACGATTATATGAAGTTGCCGCCGGAAGAAAAACGTGTGACGCATCATTCGTTCAAGGTTTATTGGAAAGAATAAAATTAAGCAAAAGGTAAGCAAAAGCTTGCCTTTTCTTGTGTATTAATAAATTTATATTATAATTATGACCGATACAACTTATTCAAAGGATTGATAAACATGTCTGAATTTAATGGCGCTACATTAATGATCACCGGAGGAACAGGTTCTTTTGGTTCCACTGTTTTAAAGCATTTCCTTGATACAGACATCGGTCAGATCCGCATCTTCTCCAGAGATGAGAAGAAGCAGGATGACATGAGACACGAGCTTCAGGCAAAGCATCCTGAGACAGCAGGAAAAGTAAAGTTCTATATCGGAGATGTACGTGATCCCCGTTCCGTTGCAGATGCAATGCCGGGTGTAGATTACATCTTCCATGCTGCTGCGTTGAAGCAGGTTCCTTCATGCGAGTTCTTCCCGATGCAGGCAGTAAAGACTAATGTCGAAGGTACGGATAATGTCCTTCATGCAGCTATCGATGCAGGTGTTAAGAGGATCGTATGTCTTTCAACAGATAAGGCAGCTTACCCGATCAATGCCATGGGTATTTCCAAGGCAATGATGGAGCATGTTATCTATGCAAATGCACGTGTTGCTGCTGAGCGTGGCGGAACAGTTATCTGCTGCACACGTTACGGCAACGTTATGTGCTCAAGAGGTTCAGTAATCCCTCTCTTTATCGATCAGATCAAGTCAGGTAATCCTATTACGATCACGAATCCTGAAATGACACGTTTCCTTATGAATCTTGACGAGGCAGTAGATCTCGTAAGATTTGCGTTTAACAATGCCAATCCGGGAGACCTTTTCATCCAGAAGGCAGATGCTTCTACTATCGGTGATCTCGCCAAGGGTGTTCAGCAGCTTTTCGGTGATACGGGTACGAACATTATCGGAACACGTCATGGTGAGAAACTCTATGAGACTCTCATGACACGTGAAGAGAGATTAAGATCTGAAGATATGGGCAACTACTTCAGAGTAGCTGCGGATAACCGCGATCTTAACTATGACAAGTTTTTCGTTAAGGGTCAGGTAATGACTGAAGCTGAGGAATCTTACACATCTCACAACACAACACTTCTCGATGTTGACGGTGTAGTTAAGAAGATCTTGACGACAGACTATGTCAAAGAGGAATTGAACGGCATCAGCCACTCCTGAGCGTAATTACACGAGATGAAAGATAAGCTTCTGTTAGTCGGCGCAGGTGGATTTGGAAGGGTTGTATTGGAACATGCAATTCAGTCCTACGATTGCGCCTTTGCCGATGACGGTCCCGAAAAGGGAACGCTTGTTAACGGAATTCCTGTTATAGGAAAGACGGATGAGCTTGAGAAGTTTTCCGATGAATATAAGCTTCTTGTAGTCACGATCGGAAATAATGCATTCCGTGAGAAGATCTACAAGGCTGCAGAGAAAGCCGGATACACATTCCCCAACATAATCGACCCTTCCGCATACATAAGTCCTTATTCTTCAATAGGTGAAGGCTGCATTATCCTGAATAACGCAGTTGTTCAGAATGGCGCGGTCATTGGAGATGGCTGTGTATTGAATCCGGGTGTTGAGGCTCACCAGGATTCAGTGATCGGCAACTATTGCCTTATATATACCAATTCGGTCATCAGGTCCTATGCAAATGTCGGAGACCGTACGAGGATAGGTTCCACGGTTACGGTGTCTAACGGATGCATAATTCCTGAAGACAGTGATATCGAAGACGGCACAGTAGTGAGCACAGATAGATAAAGATCTATATGATCAGAATGGAGAAATCATATGGCAAATGCGACATGGAAAGATAATGGCAAGATCAAACTGATGATAATAGTAGGCACAAGACCTGAGATCATCCGCCTTGCAGCAGTTATCAAGAAGTGCAGAAAATATTTTGATACTCTTCTTGTACATACAGGCCAGAATTACGATTACAACCTGAATGGTGTTTTCTTCAAGGACCTCGAACTTGAGGATCCTGAGCTTTATCTTGATGCTGTAGGAAACGATCTTGGTGAGACAATGGGCAACATCATCGCTGCAAGCTATAAGGCAATGGCTGAGCTTAAGCCTGATGCGGTTCTTGTTCTTGGTGATACAAACTCATGTCTTTCTGTTATCGGCGCCAAGAGACTTCATATCCCGATCTTCCATATGGAAGCAGGCAACAGATGTAAGGATGAGTGCCTTCCTGAAGAGACAAACCGCCGTATCGTAGATATCATTTCAGATGTTAATCTCGCATACAGCGAGCATGCCAGAAGATATCTTGCAGACTGCGGACTTCCTAAGGAGAGAACTTATGTAACCGGTTCGCCTATGGCTGAGGTGCTCCGTGCAAATCTCGAGAAGATCGAGTCTTCCGACATTCACGAGCGTCTTGGACTTGAAAAGGGTAAGTACATTCTCCTGTCTGCACACCGTGAGGAGAATATCGATACCGAGAAGAATTTCTTATCACTTTTCACAGCGATCAATAAGATGGCTGAAAAGTACGATATGCCTATCCTTTACTCATGCCATCCCCGCTCAAAGAAGAGACTTGAAGCATCAGGATTCGAGCTCGACAAACGCGTTATCCAGCATGAGCCTTTGGGATTCCACGATTATAACTGCCTGCAGAAAAATGCTTTTGCAGTAGTCTCGGATTCAGGCACGCTTCCTGAAGAGAGCAGCTTCTTCACTTCTGTCGGAATGCCTTTCCCTGCTGTTTGCATCAGGACTTCCACAGAGCGTCCTGAAGCGCTTGATAAGGGCTGCTTCATCCTTTCCGGCATTGACACCAAGGGATTGCTCCAGGCTGTTGATACGGCTGTGGAGATGGTCAGAAACGGCGATAACGGCATCCCTGTTCCTGACTATGTTGATGAGAATGTTTCCGACAAGGTCGTTAAGATAATTCAGTCATATGTCGGCGTTGTAAATAAGATGGTTTGGAGAAAGGATGTATGAAGATCCTTGTAACCGGAGCCAAGGGCATGGTCGGAACTGCTCTTGTAAATAATCTGAAGAATATCAGAGACGGCAAGAACAGGACAAGACCGGAGATCTCCATTGATGAGATCTATGAATATGACATAGATTCCACAGAAGAGGAATTGGACAGATACTGCGCAGATTGTGACTTTGTCTTTAATCTTGCCGGTGTAAACCGACCGAAGGATCCTGAAGAATTCATGAAAGGAAATTTCGGTTTTGCAAGCACTCTTTTAGACTGTCTGAAAGCACATCAGAATAAAGCACCCATTATGCTGAGTTCTTCTATTCAGGCTACGCTGTCAGGCCGCTTTGGCGATTCCGAATACGGAAGAAGCAAGAAGGCGGGCGAAGAGCTCTTTTTCGAATATGCAAAAGAGACAGGTGCGAAGGTAGCAGTATACCGTTTCCCGAATCTTATGGGCCATTCAAGACCTAAGTATAATTCAGCAGTATCGACATTCTGCTGGGCTGTTGCAAATGACGAGGAATTCACGGTTAATGACCGTTCGACAGAGATCGAGTATCTCTATATTGATGATCTTGTTGAAGGCATGTTCGATCTACTTGAAGGCAAGGAAAAACACTGCGAGTTTGATGGCGTTGAGACTATCTTGAAAGATGACGGCGCTTTTTGCTGTGTGCCTGTTACACACAAGGTGACATTAGGCGAGATCGTAGATCTTCTCGAACAGTTCAAATCTCAGCCGAAGACTTTGATGATGCCTAAGATGCCTGATGGTTCTTTTGCAAAAAAACTCTACAGTTTGTATCTTTCTTATCTTCCAGCTGACAAGTTTAAGTATGCGCTGAAGATGAATGTTGATGACAGGGGTTCGTTTACTGAACTCGTTCATACAGAAGACTGCGGACAGGTATCTATCAACATCAGCAAGCCCGGTATTACAAAGGGCCAGCACTGGCATAACTCCAAGTGGGAACTCTTTATCGTCGTTAAGGGTCATGCTCTTATTCAGGAGCGTAATATCAATACTGGCGAGATGGTCGAATTCGATGTTTCCGGTGACAAGATTGAAGCAGTTCACATGATCCCGGGATGGACACATAACATCATCAATCTTTCTGATACTGAAGACCTCGTTACCGTCATGACATGTAATGAGATATTCAATCCGGAACATCCGGATACATTCGCTGAAAAGGTGTAACAGGTCGTTCTTGAAGTTATGGATAAAAAGCAGATCAAAGTCCTTATGATTGTTCCGAATCTTCGCGCGTCTAGCGGCGTGGCAAGCTTTGTAATGAATTACTACAGGAGCATTGATCATGACAGATTCAGGATCGATTTTGCGGCTTTATCGTTCAGGGAATCGCCTTATTATGAGGAGATCGAAAAGAACGGTTCTAAAGTATTCATTTTGGGTTCACTGTTAAGGCATCCTTTCAGACATTTCGAAATTGCGAAAAGGATAATCAAAGAAGGCGATTACGATATCATCCATGACAATACACTTCATAAATCCATTCCCATAATGGGATATGCTAAGCGAAAAGTACCTGTAAGGATCCTTCATTCCCATAGTATAAAAATAGGTGAAACGGGATTTAAAATTAAGATCAATAAGATGCTTATGCCATTACTCTTAAGTAAGGCAAACTATTATACCGCCTGTTCTTCGAATGCCGGTGTTGCTATGTTTGGCAGCAGGGATTTTACAGTTATTCCCAACATAATCGATACAGATGATTATAGATTTGACCGTAAAATCCGGGATGAAGTGCGTTTAAGAGAAAACGTTACACATAAATATGTTGTCGGTTCAGTCGGAAGAGTAGCAGAAGCGAAGAATCCTGTATTTGCTGTGAGCGTCATGGAAGAAGTTCTGAAGAGAAGAGATGACATCTGTTACTGGTGGATAGGAAGCGGTCCGCTTGACGGTCAGATGAAGCAGCTCGTTGAAGAAAAGAACATCTCAGACAGGGTCCGTCTCTTAGGCAGCAGAGACGATCTGAATGAACTCTATCAGGCTATGGATCTGTTCTTCCTCCCAAGCCGCGGAGAAGGTTTTGGACTTGCTTGCGTAGAGGCGGAATCGGCAGGTCTTTCGTGTGTTATATCGACTAATTTCCCCAAGGAAGTTAATGTAACCGGCAACGTTAAGTTCGTGCCTCTTGAGGATGATATAAGCAAGTGGGCTGATGCGGTCATCGAATCACTTGATAAGAAAACAGACCGTCTTGAAGCGAATAGGATTTGCAGGGAAAGTGCTTATTCAAAAGCCGGTTCAGGTGATGCACTTTCTAAATATTATGAACGGTTAATTGTATCGGAGAAGTAAGGATTTATGGCATTGAACATTATCTTGATAGCAGGCGGATATTATCCCAACTTCTCGGCTACAGGTAACTGTATCCGCCAGATTGCAAACTGTTATGTGGAAAGAGGACATAACGTTTACATGATCAGCAGAAGTCCTGATGGTCTGGAAACAAATGAGGACTTCGAAGGACAGCACATTTACAGAGTGGCAAGTGAAAGAACCAAAGCTGTTGTCAGGAACCGCACTTTAAAAAGAAACATTGCAGGCAAGATCAAAGTTGTTGCTTCAAAGTCATACTGGGCTGTCCGTAAGCTTATGGCAAAAAGCGGCATGGAAGAAGGTCTTGTAAAAGCATACGAGAATAAACTTGAAGAACTCCGTTCCAAAGGCATAAAGATAGACTGCGTGGTTCCTTGCTGTCTGCCGGTCGAAGGCCTTAAGGCAGGCTACATATTCTGCAGCAGATATAATATTCCGCTGTTCCCGCTTCTCTACGACAGATATAGCGGCAACAGGGATTTTTTCCGTTTTACATGGGCATGGAAACTTAAAAGAAAAGGTGCGGAAAAACTCGAGAAAGCGATCTTTGATTATTCCAAGAAAGTCTTCTATATCGATAACTGGGGTCCGTACTTTGAAGCACATAAGAGGGACAACGCTGTCAGGGTCGAGCACCCGCTCGTTGTTAAGCGTCCTGCGGTAACTCCTCTGCCGTTAAAGGGCTCAGCAAAGATCAATGCCATCTATCAGGGTGAGATCAATCATACGATGAGACCTCCGCAGGCAATGATCACTGCATTCGAGAAGATCGCTGAGACAGATCCTGATGTGAATCTCCATGTTTTCGCTTCGGGAAATGCTGTCGAAGATGTTAAGAAAGCAGCAGCCGCACATCCTGAATCTATCAGGTTCTATGGTAAAGTCAGCAAGGAGATGGCTGACCAGTATTATGCTTCTGCAAATGTGCAGATAATACTTGCAAATACTGATAAGGAGATAGTGTCCAGCAAGATCTTCGAGAGTGTCGCATCCGGTTATCCTATCGTCTATTTCTACTTCTCGGAGGAGGAATTGTCCTATAATCTTCTGAAGAAGTATCCCATGGTGCTTTTCGTGCGTCAGGACAAGGTACAGGATGAATGTGATAAGATCCGTGACTGGATGTACAGTAACTGCGAAAACCGTGTCGATTTTGCTCTTGTGGCAAAAGCTTACGACGATGCGACCCCCGATCTTGTGGTTGATACATCGGTCGGTATTCTTGATAAGGGTGAAGGTGTAAGACAGTAATGAAAGAGATATCAATAGATGAAGCAAAGAGACTTCAGCTCGAGATACTGAAGAAAGTAGCGAAGTTCTGTGATGATAACGGCCTGCGTTATTTTATCTACTATGGAACATATCTTGGTGCCGTAAGGCATAAGGGATTCATTCCGTGGGATGACGACATTGATATCTGCATGCCAAGATCTGACTATGAGAAGTTCATGGATATATTCAAAGCCGAGAATTGTGCAGTGTTCGCATGGCGTAAAGACAATAAGATCATAGTTCCTTTTGCCAAAGTCTACGACACGAGGACCGAGCTTATAGAGAACGGTAATTTCGGTGAGACTTACGGCGTTAACATAGATATTTTTCCTATGGACGGACTTCCGTCAAAGGCCGGAAGCGTAAAGCGCAGAGTGAATTACATGCGCTTTTGTTATGGTATGCAGATAGGTGCGACAATAGGTGATTATTCGAAAAGATCCAGGAGCAAGAAGATCCAGATCGCTCTTATGAAAGCTTTCTACAAAGTCTTTCACTGCCAGCATTATCTTTGCGGCCGTACGATAAAACATGCTCAGAAGTATGACTTCGATACATCAGAGAATGTTGCAGTTCTTGTCTGGGGTTATGGCCAGAGGGAAGTCAACAGGAGAGATTCCATTATGCCTCTCCGTAAGATTCAGTTCGAAGATGGTGAATTCTGGGCGCCCGGTACAGACGAGAGCCTGAAGCACGCATTCGGTGATTATATGCAGCTTCCTCCTGAGGACAAACGTCATTATAAGCATCTGCCTAAGATGAATTGGAAAGAATGAGTATGAAGATACTTGAGATAAATGAAGTTAATTTCGGCAGTACCGGAAAGATCATGCTTCAGATCGCAGATCTCGCAAGATCTGATGGTCATGAGGTGATCTGCGCTTATTATGCGAGACGCAGTAAGGAAAAGTCTCCTGACAGCATCTACATCGGCAATAAGGTCTCATGCAACATTCATAAGAGACTTCATAAGTATACCGGTTACTATGGATGTTTCTCTCATATCTCCACATGGAATTTCTTAAGGAAAGTAAAGAAGTTCGATCCGGATATCATTCATATCCATAACCTTCATAACTGCTATATCAATCTTCCGATGCTCTTCAAATACATAAAGAAGAACAATAAAAGAGTGATATGGACATTGCACGACTGCTGGTCCTTTACCGGCCAGTGCCCGTACTTCTCGCTCATAGGCTGTGAGAAGTGGAAGACAGGCTGTCACGACTGCGAACAGATAAACAGATACCCTTCTTCTAAAGTGGACCGCACAAGTAAGATGTGGTCATTAAAAAGAGAATGGTTTACTGGCGTAAAGGATCTTACGATAGTTACACCTTCCGAGTGGCTTGCGGGTCTTGTGAGATTGTCGTATCTTAAAGACTATCCTGTCAAGGTAATTAATAACGGGATCGATCTTGAAGTTTTCCGGCCATGCGAAAGTGATTTTCGAGTCAGGCATCATCTGGAGGATAAATTCATTATTCTCGGTGTAGCTTCAGTCTGGGAGAAAAGAAAAGGACTGGATGTTTTTATTGGTCTCTCACAGGTTTTGGATGAGCGTTTTAAGATAGTTCTCGTCGGAACAAACGATGCAATTGACGATAAGCTGCCGGAAAACATTATTTCTATACACCGCACGTCAGATCAAAAGGAACTTGCAAAACTCTATACTGCAGCTGATCTGTATGTTAATCCGACCAGGGAAGAGAACTTTCCGACTGTAAATATGGAAGCAATGGCATGCGGTACACCGGTTCTTACATTCAGGACGGGAGGGAGTCCTGAAATGCTTAATGAGAAAACCGGCCTTGTTGTTGAAGACGATATTGAAGCTATCGCCCATAGCATTACTTCTGTTTGTGAGAACAAAATATTTGACACAAAAGCCTGTATAAACAAAGCTCAAGAATACAGTAGCACTAGCAAATTCATGGAATATTTGCGTTTATTTAGCCTCAAATATGAATGATATATATGATACAATCAACGAGTTTTAACATAGGTGATTAGAGGCAAATATATATATGACTAATAAAGTTGCTAAAAATGCGACATGGATTATTTCTTGCAAGATAGTTCAGTCTCTTCTTGGATTTGTAATTAATATGTTTACGGCTCGCTTCCTGGGACCGTCAAACTTCGGACTGATTACATATGCCTCGTCATTGGCGTCGTTCGTCATGCCTATCATGAAGCTTGGACTTAATAACATTATTGTCCAAGAAGTTGTCCATCACCCTGAACGTGAAGGAAAAGCCATGGGCACGATGGTTTTTATGAATCTCTGTTCATCGCTTGTATGTATTATTGGTGTTGTGTCATTTGCATACGTGGCAAACCCCGGTGAGACCGATACAGTGATCGTATGTGCGCTTTACTGCATTACTCTGGTATTCCAGGCTTTAGAGATGCTTCATTTCTGGTTTCAGGCGAAGTTGATGTCCAGGTATTCGTCCACTCTGGGACTTATAGCTTATACATTAGTTTCTGCTTATAGGATATATCTTCTTGCTACTTCAAAGAGTGTACATTGGTTTGCCCTTTCCAGTGCGCTCGATTATCTGATCATATCTGTGGGAATGTATGTAATCTACAATTTGAAGAAAACGCAGAAACTGTCCGTCGATCTTAAACTCGCGAAAGAGATGTTCAATAAGAGTAAGCCATACATCTTATCAGCTATGATGGTAACTATATTCACCCAGACAGACAAGATAATGCTGAAGAGTTTGATCGACAGTGAGTCAACTGCATTTTACGGAGCAGCTGCAGCATGTGCGGTTATGGCTCAGTTCGTTTTTCAGGCTATCATAGACTCGTTTAGACCTTGGATCTTTGAGGCACAGAAAAAGAACAATGATCAGTTTGAATACCGTCTGAAAATGTTGTATTCATTTATTATCTATCTGTCATTATTACAGAGCATCGGGATGACTGTATTTGCAAAGCTGATAATAACGATCGTCTATGGAGAGAAGTATCTTCCGGCTGTGGGTGCGCTGAGAATTGTTGTATGGTATACAACATTTGCGTATCTTGGTTCAGTCCGTAACATATGGATCCTTGCACATAATAAACAGAAATATTTATGGGTCATAAACCTCACGGGTGCTGCAGCAAATGTAATTCTTAATTTTATTCTTATACCTTATATCGGAATCTATGGAGCTGCCATCGCATCACTCATAACACAATTCTTTACGAATGTTATAGTCGGCTACATCATCAAGCCAATCCGTCCCAACAACGCTATTATGGTCAGCAGTATAAATCCGAAGTACTGTATTGATGCGTTTAAGAAACTTATGAAAAAGAGCCCGAAAAAGACTTCGGCAGCAAATGCTTCTAATGGCTCTGAAATGACAGAAGACGACGAGGAGTAATACTCAGTGAAAAAGATAATATCATGTATCCTTTGCGGAATATTGACCGTGGGCCTTATGGGCTGTTCTCTTTTTGATAACGGCAAACCTACAGTTCAGACGAAGATCTATGAGGCATCAGATTCCGCCGACAGATATGAGGATTATATCTTTGTAGGTGATTCCAGATTTGTTGGAATGAAAGATGCATTGGGCGGCCATGTCGATTCTGATGTTGAGATCATTGCAAAGGTCGGTCAGGGCCTTGCATGGCTTAAGAAGACTGCACCAAGTCTTTACGACAAGACAGGCAAGACCATAATCTTCAATCTCGGTGTAAATGATCTGTATAATGCTTCGCTTTATGTCGAGTACTATAACAACATGCCGAAGAGTTTCCTCGAGAACAACAGGGTCATCTTCATGACGGTCAATCCTGTCAATGAGAAAAAGGAAGCTGAATACGGCTATAAGGTTACGAATAAAGAGATCGAGAAGTTCAACAATACTTTGAAGGAAAACCTTGATAAGAATTTCCTTATGATCGATACAAACACCTATGCACAGTTAAATGACTTTACGACGACAGACGGTCTTCACTATAACAACAAGACATACATAGGGATCTTCGATCATGCTATTGAGTGCTGCGAGAACAATGACTTCGTAAAAAGATAAGACAGGAGTGAAATGGAATCTCTGATACCTGATGCGGACATTAACCTTAAAGCTCTTCAGAAGCGTTCTGATATCGCTCTTATAAGCGATGATGTATCAACGCGCGAAGAGCTGATCGAAGCGTTTATGAAATACCTGAAGCTTAACCGCAAACAGAGGAGGTTTTCAGATTACTATTCCGAAAAGATCTTCGGATGCAATGTCACGGATATGTTCCTTAACCTGAGTTACCGTTACAGGCTCGAATCCCCTATTCCTGTTAATGAGACTCTTTTCGTATCTGAACCTGATCTATATTACAATAAAAAAGCCTTTGATTCCGGGGAAGTAAACCTCTGTTTTGTCATCGGTTATTCCGGTTCTGGCAAGTCAGTTCTTACCAAAGAATATGAGGGAAGCAATATTGAGAAAGTATCTCTTGATGATCTTGTCAGTCCCAAGGATCACTATACTTTGGAAGAACTGAAGAAGCAGGGTGATCTCCTATATTCATTCTTCACAAGAAGCGGTGCGAAGTATTATATATCAAGAGCTGAACGGGATCTTTTCGCTGATCACAGTGAAGTATTCGTGAAGTTCATAAGATTTGCATGCAAATATGCATCATATCATAAGGATAAGAAATTTATCCTTGAGGGCATCTGGACTTATCTCTTTTTTGATGATCCATCCAGGTTCAGCAGGTATGCAGTTTATATGAAGGGAACGTCTCTTATTAAGTCCAAGTTCAGAAGAATGATAAGAGAATCATCCAACACTCCGATTAAATCATGGTATAGGCTTGTGGACTTCGGAGTATACGCTGCTGATACGACCTTCTACGATATCAACCTGGATAAATGGAGACGCTATTACGAGAAGAAGCCGGAGACGGTTCTTAAGGAAGAAGAGAATTATTTCACCCTCCTGCGTGCCGGCATAATGGCAAAGATCAACAGTATCAATGAGTGTTTTGTCCATGGGGATGAGAAGGGTATCAGAAATATAATGAAGAATGCCCAGGCTTCCAAAGGCATGGATATAACTGAGAAGACAATAGTCATTGAAGAGTGTAAGAGAGCAATCTCCGATTTGAAATAATTATCACAGGTATTTGCTATTCTTTATTTTCACGGGATAGCAGATAGAATTTGTCCCTTATTATCGCACCCGGTAACATGCTAATCTGTTAAAGGTAATAGGAATGATGCGGCAATTAAGGGGGCGGATCTTCTGCTTTCGGGTCTGCCTCCTGCCGACATCATGCAAGCCTTATTCTTATTAATTTAACATATCGTTCACCCGGAAATGACAAAAGAATCTGACAAAGTGGTAGAATGTTCGTATGCTGAAGAGACGCGACATCACGGGCAGACTTACCCAAGCCGTCCTGACGATGGTGTTGTCTTTTTGTGTCATTTTTTCAGCCGCTCCAGTTAAGATCAATGCTAACAGTCCGACTGTTGCCGATCCTACTAAGAACCGCGAAGGCTATGCGGCATATCTCTACGATAATACGACAGGTCTTCCCACGTCTGAAGCTAATGCCATCGCAGAGACATCTGACGGTTTTATCTGGATCGGAAGTTACGGCGGACTCGTCAGATATGACGGCAACTCGTTTGAGAGATATGATTCCACATCAGGTATCGCAAGCGTCGTAAGCCTTTTTGTAGACAGCCGCGACCGTCTGTGGATAGGCACTAACGATAATGGTGCAGCTGTTATGGATAAATACGGCAATGTCACGATGTATGGCAAGAAGGACGGTCTTCCTTCAGCTTCGATAAGATCATTTGCCGAAGGTTCAAGCGGCATCATATATATCGGCACTACACAGGGTGTATCTTATGTCACAGGTGACGGCAAACTAGTAGCCGTAGACGAATCCCTGATCAACAACAAATACATAAGACAGCTCGAGACTGGTTCTGACGGAATAACATACGGTCTTACGACTGAAGATGATATTTTCACGCTTAAAGACGGTTCTCTTGTCGAGTTCCACAATGGCGCATCACTTGGAATCGACGGTATGTTGCGTGCGTTTTCCACGGATCCTGATCATCATGGTTATCTCTATATCGGTTCTAATAAGGATACCGGATCAAAGGTATGGTATGGCAGCCTTGATCCCGCTGTAGGATTTAAGACTTCTGAGAGGATCAATGTAGCTCCTCTCGATTACATCAATTCCATAAAATGCACCGGCAAGGATCTCTGGGTATGTACCAATAAGGGTGCAGGAATTTACAGGGATGAGAACATGCATGTCCTGGAAAATGTTCCTATGACTACTAATGTCGAACAGATGATGTCCGACTATCAGGGCAATCTCTGGTTTGTATCGTCAAGACAGGGTGTCATGAAAGTCGTTCCTAATCAGTTTGCCAATGTTTTCGATAAGTACAAGCTTCCTGAAGAAGTTGTAAACACAACATGCTATTACAAAGACAAACTCTTTATCGGTAAGGATTCCGGTCTTACTGTCCTGGATAAAGACGGCAAGGTGGAACGTATCGATCTTAAGCTTGTGACGACTGCGGCAGGTGAGCATCTGGGTTATCTGGATCTTGTTTCCATGCTCGGCAAGGCCAGGATCAGATCGATCTATAAGGACAGCAAGGACAGATTGTGGTTTGCTACATACGGTGATCTCGGACTTGTAAGATTTGACGGCGAGAACGTTGTGACTTTTACTCATGCGGACGGTCTTCCGGATTCACGAAGGATCAGAACTGTTTACGAAAGAAGCGACGGTTCTTTCCTTGTTGCATGTACCGGTGGTGTGGCCGTTATAAGAGATGATAAAGTCGAGCATTTGTATGATGCTTCTTCAGGACTGAGCAACACTGAGATCCTTACTGTTTCAGAAGGCGTTAATGGAGAGATACTTGCCGGTACAGACGGAGACGGCATTTATATAATCAGTTCTTCGGGCGTTAAGCACCTGAATACTGAGAATGGTCTTATGTCTGATGTTGTTATGAGGATCAAAAAATCCAGCGTCAATGATGTGTACTGGATCGTAACAAGTAACTCGATAGCTTATATGACCGCAGATCAAGTAATCCATACGGTAAGGAATTTCCCGTATTCAAACAACTTCGATCTTTACGAGAATTCGAAGGGTGATGTCTGGGTATTAAGCAGTAACGGTATCTATGTTGTAAATGAGGCAACGCTTATTGCCAACGAAGCAATAGAACCGGTTTTCTATGACATCGCGAATGGACTTCCTGTTATTGCCACATCTAATTCCTACAGCAGCGTTACTCCTGAAGGAGATCTCTATATCGCCGGTTCCACCGGTGTCGTAAAAGTAAATATCGAGAGGTCTTTTGAGAGTGTTAATAACATCAAGATGACTGTTCCTTATGTGGAAGCTGACGGTGTAAAGATCTATGCAGATGAGCACGGAAGGATCGTTGTCCCTCACGAGGTCAAGAAGATCACGGTTCATCCTTTTATCTGCACATATACACTCATGAATCCTAATGTAACTTACCGCCTTGAAGGCTTCGGCTCTTATGAATCAACGGTAAGAAGGAACGAACTTTCCACGGTCGACTATACTAACCTTAAGGGCGGCACATATACTTTCCATATGAAGCTGTCCGATGCCATGGGTATAGGTGATAAGGAATATTCGATCGTCATCGTAAAGCAGAAGGCAATATACGAACACTACTGGTTCATGATCTGCATTGTGGTTCTGATCTTAGGTGTTATCGCTTGGCTTGTATTTATTTATGTAAATGCTAAGACAAAGAAACTCCTTAAGAAGCAGGAAGAGGATAAGCTCCTGATCCGTGAGATCGTAGAAGCATTCGCGAAGACGATCGATATGAAGGACAAATATACCAACGGTCACTCGAAAAGAGTTGCCGAATATACTTCGATGCTTGCACGCGAACTCGGATACGATGAGGAGACGGTCGAGAAATACTATAACATCGCACTCCTCCACGATATCGGTAAGATCGGTGTCCCTGCTGAGGTCCTTAACAAGCCCGGCAAACTCGATGACAATGAGTTCCAGACTATCAAGTCGCATACCGTATTGGGATATAACGTTCTCCGTGATATCCACATCATGCCGGATCTTTCCGTAGGTGCTGAATCGCATCATGAGAGACCTGACGGCAAGGGTTATCCTCAGGGCCTGAAGGGTGACGAGATCCCTCGTGTAGCTCAGATAATCGGTGTTGCGGATGCGTTTGATGCTATGTATTCGAACCGTCCTTACAGAAAGAGAATGAACTTTGAGAAGGTGGTATCGATCATTAAGGATGCTTCCGGAACTCAGCTTACAGCTGATGTTGTTGATGCGTTCCTCCGCATCGTCGAGCGCGGCGGATTCAGGGCGCCTGATGATGTCGGTGGCGGCACGACTGAAGATATCGATAATATCCACAAGAGATTCGAGAAAGAGGAAAAAGATAAAGAAAACACTAACGGAGATAATAAGGAGCAGAAGTAACTCTTATGAAGAAGGTGCTGTATTTTATCGTTCAGCTTATCATATCTTTGCTGATCTCGTCTTTGAACTGGTATCTATTCTCTATGTCAATTCGTTATACAGAAGGGACTATAGATGTTAATGCTACACCTGCGATTTTATTTCTCTCCGGCTTGGCAGTCCTTCTGATCTTTACGGTCGTATATATAATCATCGGATGGAAAAAGGTTGAAGAATGGAGATGGTGGTGCATCCTTATCTCCGCCGCGATCAATATCGCATCCGTAATTATAGGTTACTGGGGTGCAACGGCACTTGTATATGTCATGTTTTACTCTAACTTCCTGTAAATGCCCGTATTATGTTAAGTTCAATACAAATTCGATAAAGGTCCTGGAAACGGGACCTTTATTGTTATAATGCAGATATAAAGTTAATATGGATCCGTGCAGGAGGCACACATGAGATACAGGAGACCGGTAACATTATTGATCGTTGTTTCGCTTTTGTTATGCCTGACCGGATGCGGAAAGAAGCTTTCCTGTGACATGCTTGCCAAGGCAGCCGACAGTTACGGTATAAAGAAGGCTGAAAAACTTGTAGATTTTAAGAGACTTGTTACGGAAGGTGTTGCAGCCGGATCACTTTACCTGACCTCTAATGATTATGAAGTTGCTACGGATTACTATAACCGTTTTATCAATACTCCTGAGCATTATCCCAAGTATGATCTTGATGAAGTAACTATCGCTGTTGCCAATGAGACTGGCAGTGACGGCAAGCTTTACATGACATATTTTTACATGATGACTTTTGAAGACGAGAAAAAAGCTGAGAAAGTTTATGACGCTTTTGAAGCAAGATTTATCGATGATGTTCAGCATTCCAAGAGAGACAAGAAAGATGGAATCACATATGCCATAGAATATGTTGAGACCCTTACCGGAGAAGCAGAATATACCAGAGGTGTATATATGCAGGGAAAAACTGTTCTGGTAGTCTCAGGCGGCTCTGCCGGTGAAGACGGAAATAAATGTACCGATGAGATCTGCAATTCAATTGGCGTAGTATCTCCGCTGACTCTGAAAAACGCAAAGAAATAACTGCTCTAATCTGCAACATTTTCTCTCTTATATCTGTACATAATAGTAACAGAAGGTTAAATGCTATACGGAGGAAATGAAAATGGGATCAAGCAGATTTCCTGTCGGCAAGGTATTGATAGCCGGTATAAGCCTCATTGTGCTTACCGTTGTAAATGTAGTGGGCTTTTATGCTTTTAACTGGATGTCAGATACCAGGAATAATGATTCCGCTGAAGGTAAGTATTTATCGTATCCTGAATTTAGTGGAACAGTAAAAGAGATCGAAGCTTACGACGCGATCAATGCTGTGGTCGAAGCATCTCTGGACACGGAAAAGGGTCTTTACGATCCTGATCCTGTTTTCGCGAAGACTGATTCTGTTGAAATAGGAGTAGAGCGAGGAAACATAGCAAGGATTCTTGTCTCGGGCAAGTCCGGAGAACGGTGGTTTAAAGCTTCCTCAAATACTTATGTCTTTGACAGTGCTGTATTTGACGACTGTGGAAATACGAGGATAGTTAAAGGTCAGAAAATTCTCCTGGCTTATGATGCCAACCAAGCCGATACCTATACTCCGGTGGTTGCGATAAAAAGCACTTCTGATAATCGGATAAACAGTGTTGCTCCGTATATCTGGAGTATTCTGATTCCCAGCATAGTATTTTTCGCTTCAATAATTTTCCTTATGTATGCACTTACTAAGCGAAAAGATGACCAGTCAGGCAAAAGTCATAAGGGTAAGATCGCTTTTGCAGTCACATTTATGGCACTATCCGTTATATCAAGCGCCTTGGGAATTTGGATAAATACATATCTGGCAAAAGCAAAGGCAGCTGTCAAAACTGTCAGAGCACATGCTCCGGTTATCTATCTCTATAACGATACTGACGAGTATATCAATGTCAGACTGGATCTTAAGGGAAAACTTACTTCCACATATCCGCTTTACGATGATGATAAAGGCTGGAACGTTATAGCATCTCCTGACGGAATGCTGACTGACAGGAACGGAAAGCAGTACAGGTTCCTCTTCTGGGAAGCCGACCTTGATATGGATTACGATATGAGCAAGGGCTTCTGCGTAAGGGGTGAAGATACAGAAGGATTCCTTGATTATGCACTGCCCATGCTGGGACTTAATGAACAGGAGACAGCGGATTTCATCTCATACTGGCTTCCTTTAATGCGAAGGAATCCATACAATGTTGTCTCGTTCCAGACGTCTGCATATACCGATGCTGCAAAGCTTACAGTCAGTGGTTCACCTGATGTTGTTATCAGGGTAAACATGATCTGGTATGCATCAGATGAACTTGTCAGCATCGAGCCACAGGAACTTTCCAACATGAATCCGTCGCTGGCTGAGCGCGAAGGATTTGTTGTAGCCGAGTGGGGCGGAGAAGTGATTCCCGCACCGTCAAAACCTCAGGTTTAATACAAATCTACTTTATATCAATGATAGAATTACCATGCCAATAAGGCAGTTTTATAAGGGAAGGATAATATAGAATAAAGAGGTAACACTAGTGATCGAAAGAAAGCATTTTAAAGACATAAACTATAAGCCGTTTATATTTCTCGTTATATTCGGTGCAGCAGGCGATAAGCTTCAGGTATCTGCAAGCAGACATCATGTTGACGGATTTCCGGAAGGCCTTGAGATGCATGGCTTAAACCGGGATGAACATGCTGAATACATCGACGGATTCCTATCAGGAACTCTTGGAGATGTTCTAAGCGCACAGGATCCTGAGACCTTTGCCAAGTGCAGCAAAGCCCATGACTGCGTAATAATCAAAGGCGAGATAGCAAAGGATGATACTCTTGATTACATGAGAAATCTTATAGGTATCGTAAAGGCATTCTTTGACCAGGGCGCAGCAGGCGTCCTTGATTCATCAACATTTACTCTTTATTCAGATGAGTCGTGGACAGATAAGTTTTTCGAGAAAGAAGTTAACGCCCAGAACCATGCTGTGATCATAGAATCAGAAGAGGATGGAGGCACATGGCTTCATACGAGAGGACTTCTTGCGTTCGGCCGTCCTGACTTAAGCATGCATGCCAAAGATGATGAAGGTGCTGAAGAGTGCAGGCAGGTAATGAACCAGATGATCTTCTACAGCGGTGAAGGTGTTTTCTTCGATGGTGAATTCAATATCCATCCACAAGATGGCAAGACTTATAAGATCAGGTCTGAATTCATAGAAGACTTCGACAATGACGATTACAATAACGCATACTGCAATGTGGAGATAATCGAAAGGAGCTGATAAGCTCCTTTTTTATTACATCTTTAAGCTTCCGAGCTGTACGCCTTCGACTATATGCTTTGATAAGAAAAGGAATGCAATGACGGCCGGAATGGTCATAACGAACGCTGTCAAAAGATAATCTCCCATTGCAAGGTTCAGCGCAGTAACAAGAGGAAGTGTTTTGCTTTCATCTTTGATGAGTACGACTGAAGGTGTGGAAGCATCATTCCAGCTGGCGACAAATGCGAAGATCGCCTGTGTGGCAATCGCGGGTTTTAAGATAGGAAGAACTATCTGATTAAAGATCCTGAATTCTCCGGCACCGTCGATCCTTGCAGAATAGATCATCTCCATGGAGAAAGCCGATTCAAGATAAAGTCTCATAAAGACGACAGAGATAGGCGTAGCGATAGACGGAAGGATCAGTACCAGAAGATTGTTCTCAAGGTGGAATTTATATACCAGGTGTATAAATCCTGATGTGGCAATGATCGTAGGAAGCATCATGAGCGCAAGTATTATGTTGCTGAATACTTTACGGAATCTCCATCTGTATGCATAGATCGAATGAGCCGTCAAAGCGGAGAAGTAAACATTTAATAATGTGCTCAATCCCGTAACGACCACTGAGTTAATGAATCCTCGTATTACACGTGGCTTAAAGTAATCCTTCAGCTCATTTATTCTCTTAGGAAGGACCTTGATAACATTGGCAGGATTGTTTACCTTGAATCCCGTAAACTCAGTTATCAATGCCAGAAGGGGAGATAATGAGATAATTACCAGAATGATCGATATGATATAGACGGCAATACGAAGACGCATGTCGTTCTTTTTAACAGATGATAAACTGCCGGTGTTCTCTCCCATATTGTTTCCCCATAAGTCAAATGGATCAGTATCGATCTGACATTAAAATTCTATTTGTATTGCAACTGATTGTCAATTTTTCATGTTAAATCGAAAATGTGTAATATATAATGGTTTTATTGAATTCTTAATGTATGGATTTCAGAGGATGATAGGAACTATGGGGAAGAAAAAGTCGCTCGAACGGCATTACAATAAGTGGGGCTATATATTTGCTCTTCCTTTTGTCGTGGCATTCCTGGTTTTCCATTTCTGGCCGATGAGCAATACGATCCTTTTCGCATTCTGTGATCTTCAGCATGTAACTGAAACTGATGATGCTGTTTTATTGACATCTCACGGTCTGCCCTGGTACAAGAATTTTGCGGATCTTATCAAAACAACCTCTTTTTCTATAGCAATAAAAAACACGTTTAAGTTCTGGATACTTTATACGATCCCTGAGTTTATTCTGGCATTCTGGCTTGCTGCTACAATGACTGACAGAAGACTTAAGATCAAAGGCAGAGCTCTTTTTAAGACCGGATTCTTTTTCTCTAAACTTTTGTCCGGTTCTATGCTTGGAGGAATAATCTCGTCAGGCATCATAGGATTTGTCTCATCAACTGTTTACTATATTCTTCTTGCGGCAGCCCTTAACGGTTTCGGTGTAACAGAAAAGGATTTCCAATTCTTCTTATCTGAGCATTTCCTTATCATACTGGTAAGCATCTTTATGCATTTCGGAATAACGTTTATCTATGCCGTAGCCGGTATGACCAGTGTCCCTGTCGAGATATATGAAGCTGCTGAGATGGACGGCTCTTCAAGACTTAATACATTTTTCCGTATCACGCTTCCTTGCATGCGTCCGCTTCTTTTCTTCATCGTTGTTGTCTCTGTCGTTGACGGACTTACAATGAGCGACGTTCCTGCATATATCGGCAACATGAATGATGTTACCAATAAGAGTCTTACAATGATGAACTATCTTGGCAGTATGCTTGGCTTAGGCCGTCTCTGGGGCAAAGGAGGCGCGTTCTGTCTGATCCTTCTTGCTATGTCAGCCGCTATTTCCGGTCTCATCTATTTCTTCCTCATAAGAGACAAATACGATGCCAGACTTAAGAGGATGATGCGTAAGAAGAAAAGACAGGAAAGATTGCTTCTTGAAGCCAGAGAAAACTGATCAATAACGGATATCGAAATGAACTGGTATATGGAACAGACAGGTAAGTGTCCTTCTTGCGGCGGTACTATGTTATTCAATCCTGGCTTTAAGAGCCTGGTCTGTCAGTCCTGTGGACGCAAGGATATCATTCCGGAACTCGTATCTAAGATAGCTGTTAATGAACTTGATTTCCTTTCTGCGCAGAATACCGCGAGCCATGACTGGGGAATGGAAATCAAAATGGTTACCTGCAAACAGTGTGGAGCCCAGATGATCCAGAATAAACTTCAAATGTCCGGCATGTGTCCTTTCTGCGGTTCCACGACAGTTGAAGCAGCAGATCCTTCCCAGGATATTATGGCACCGACGGGTGTGATCCCATTTGATATTACTGAGAATCGTGCACTCTATATCTTCAAGGACTGGATCAAAGGCAGATTCCTGGCGCCTGAGCTTCTTTCTGAAAATGCACATCTTAATAAATTCTATGGCATCTATATTCCGCTTTTTACTTTCGATGTATTAACCGAAAACCGCTATACCGGAAACTATAAAGAGGACAACAGGACGCTTTTTAAGTGCGGTAAGTTCCAGTATCAGGTAGATGATTTCCCTGTTGTTGCCAGCAGGCAGTTAGCATCTGACAAACTTCTTTTGAATGTAATTAAAGATTACAGGACTAATGAAGCTAAGCCTTATACGGCAGATGCTCTGGCAGGTTTTCCATGTGAGCATTATTCAATTGGTCTGACGGAAGCATGGAACAGTCTGGGAGATGATCTTAAGAGCCATCTTGTGAGTCAGGTAAACAAATTGGACAAGTCAAAATACCTTATGGGAATAGAGATGGCTACTGACTATTTCAATCTCAAGTATAAGTATCTGATAGTTCCCGTGTGGCTCAATTCGTTCTTCTACGACAACAAGCTTTATACCATCGTAATCAACGGACAGACAGGAAAGATCGACGGTCAGTGGCCAAAGTCTTTCGGTACATTCGCGAAAAAAACAGCGCTGTTCTTCCTTGGTTCATTCGGATTGGATTAATAAAATATGGCTCAGCAGAATATCTACGACAACGATACTTTTTTCGATATTTTCAGAGACTTAAGAAGTGATGAGATCAATTTCAACGAAGTGATCGAATCACCGATAATTACGGCAATGCTTCCTGATATGAAGGGTAAGAAAGTCCTTGATATCGGCTGCGGCATGGGCCAGCATGCACTCCAGTATTCAAAGGCAGGCGCACTGTCCGTCCTCGGCACGGACATCTCTGAGAAGATGCTCGGCTTTGCAAATGAAAACAACTCTGCAGACAACATCACTTATATGCAAATGGCCTTTGAAGACATCGCGCAGTTAGATGAGAGATTCGACATCATTACAAGTTCTCTTGCATTCGATTATTCGGAGAACTTCGGCAAACTCATGAAGGATATTTATTCGCTTCTTAACGATGGCGGACATCTTGTCTTCTCGATGTCTCATCCGATCGCGACAGCATACGACGGTACCTATGACAGATATACAAGGACAGAAGACAAGGTGAGACTTTACGCTAACCTTCATAACTACGGCGTTGAAGGCGTGCGTCACTTTAAGTGGGTGGTGGAAGATTATGAGGTCTATCACAGAAAGTTCTCCACGCTGATCAACTGCATCGCAGGCGCAGGCTTTATAATTGAAGAGTGTCAGGAATCCACTGTGCCGGATGAGATCCTTAAAGCACATCCTGACAAGTTCGGCGGCGTCATCCATCAGCCTGACTTTATATTCTTCAGGTGCAGGAAGTAATCTGATAAAAGTAATTTCTATTTGATTATCAAATCTCTTTGTGATATTTTTTGTTTTGGAATACGCGTTTGTCATAGCGCGAATAAGAGGTAGATCATATGAGATTTGAAGACGGAAGAATTGACCAGTTTGTCAGTTCTGAAAAGACACTTCCGCAAAGTGAAAAGGAAAACCTTGTCTGGGAATACAGGAACAGAGGCCGCGGCATGGCTACTGTGGCTTACAAGTATTTCAAGAATGAACTTAAAGGTGACGACAGTGAAGAGATCTTCACAGAAGATGAGCAGCGTGCTTTTATGGCCCGCGCACAGGATCTCGCACAAAACGGCTATCAGGATGCTGCAGGAAGCAAGGACGGGAAAAAGCCTTCAATAGTTCCTTTAATAGTCGTTATTGCAGCTTTTGTCATTATAATCGGTGCAGCGATATCAGGAAATGCGCTGGCAGCCATGGGCGCATTCTTCCTGGTTTTCAGTGCACTTGGTTTTTATTCTGCATTTACTAAAAACAGCAGAGGAAGAACCTTTTATGGCGGTACGAATTCCGGCTCTTCGAAGACGGCCGGATTAGCGATCGGAATAATCGGTCTTGCAGGAGCAATTCCTCTCTTCTTTGCAAAAATGCTGGGCACCTCCGGTGCTTTTATGCTTATGACGATATGCCTTTTCGGTGCGGTCGGAATTACTATGATCGCCGGATTCTTTATGAGCCTTAATCTTAAGGGCAGGAAGTATAAAGAAGAGATAAGCGCTGAGTGCGTCGGTTATTCAAGGATAGTAAGAGAAGAGTCAAGTCATTCAAGAGGCCGCCACAGGGGAGGATTCTCTTTCATGACATCTCCGATATTTGAATACACCTATCAGGGCAAGGAATACAGAGGTATTTACGACCGCATGATCGACGGCCTTAATGCAGATCTTAACATGGGACCTGTCTCTATAAGGATCGATCCAGACCATCCTGAGGATATATATCACAGTTCCAAACCGGTTCTGGTAAAAGGCCTTTTCGTCGGAATCATATGTATTGCTCTGACAGCCTTTTTGGGGATCTTCTTTGTAACACAGCAGCTGACAGCTCCCAGGGCACCTGAAGTAAATATGGGTCCCAAAACGATCTTAGCGGTGCTGTTTGGTTCGGATGAACAAAAAGAAAAAGCCATGGAATCATTAGGTGATGGCCTTAAGAAATCTGTTGGAGCGAATAATGAAATCACAGATGAAGTAGTTCAGCATATGGCTGAACAATACAACGCAGCCGGAGAGTGGTATTACGAGCTTGTCAAAGTAGAAAGGTACGATGTGCAGGACGAAAAGAAATTCAATATTATTTTCGAGGATCCTGCTTTCCCTCAAATAGGTAAAAACGGAAAACCTGATGGCCTGGGCGATACATGGATAGTTTTCTATACGCTCTACGAGTATGAATCTGACGGCGAGAAGAAGATCGGCAAATCACCCTTCTTCGACGCCAATCCAAAAGAATATACCTATACCGGAACGCATAAAGGCTACGAAGGTAAGTAAAGCACTTAAAAAGCCTCCTCAATATCTGAGGAGGCCTTTTCTTTCTATCCCTTATTTATCCGTCACTTTTTGTATTCCAAAATGTCACCCGGCTGGCAGTCCAAAGCATCGCAAATAGCTTCCAGGGTAGAGAATCGGATCGCCGAGATCTTGCCGTTCTTCATTTTCGAGAGATTGACGTTCGACACGCCGACCTTCTCCGATAATTCATTCAATGAGATCTTACGATCTGCCATAACTCTGTCTAATCTAAGTATTATCTGTCCCATATCTATTCCTCCTTACAGTGTCTCGTCAGACTGTGTCTGCAAGGTGATGCCATAGTCGAGGATAGCGTTGACTGCCCATGTGATGAGCACGCCAAGGACTGCGAATCCTGCTCCTACAGTGCACATTACGATACCGCTTGTAATGATAAGGACGATCGTAACCTTCTTCTTTACCTTTGCAGTAAATGGTGTTTCTTCCTTCTCGATGGTTGCGAAAACTGACTTGATGAGCATGATCGTTACAGCAACTATGGCTACACCAACACCCATAACAAGCACATACATACCATAAGAGAAGCTGAGCGGATGATCTTCAATAGCATCCTGCCAAGCGGGAATATCAGAGTGAATATTCTTGGGAAGTGATCCCAGGTTGATATTAAAAGACTTTGCACTTCCGAATTCATCTGTTGTTGAGATGTATCCGGCCGCTTCTGCTTCCTTTACGGAATCATCAAACTTCTTACCTGATGCGAGGATAAAGATTCCGCTGATAAAGCAGGCGATTGCTCCTATCACAGCTATGACGAATAATATCCCTGATACCTTCTTGCCTATGCGGCAGCTCTTCTTGATCTTTGCGATCTTTGCATTTTCTTCATTCATAAATCCATACTCCTTAAAATGTTAATCTATCACCTTCGAAGATGGCTTTACTATACACCGGCAATTTATCTTTGTCAACAAGTTTTTAACGATAAACATTAAAAAATATTCGAAAAGCGTTGCCTTATATATGCGCGCAAATAGTTCATTTTTGAAGATTAAATCTGATACAATATAGTCATTTCAAGGGGAACGGCAGGAGAACTTTCATGAGCACTAAGCGTGTGCACTATATCGACAATCTCAGATGGATCTGCGTATCGCTCTTAGTCATCTATCACGCTGCAATGGCATACAACACCTGGGGTGAATTGAATTACATCCACTTCGGTGCAGTAAAGCCTCTTGCTGCCATAGTCGTTCTCATCAGCCCCTGGTTCATGCCGCTCATGTTTTTGCTCGCGGGAATCTCCGCATCCTATTCTCTTAAGAAAAGAGGATATGGCAAATTCATATTGGAACGTTTTACCCGTCTTGGAATACCGCTTGTCATTGGACTTATCATCAATGCTCCGGTGCTAAGCTATATCGCCGATATCTCACGCCATAAATTCCAGGGCAACTTTATTCAGCACTATGTCGTATACTTCAGCAGGTTTACTGACCTGACAGGTTATGACGGTGGTTTCACCTTCGGTCACCTGTGGTTCCTTCTTGTCCTGATCGTGGTATCTCTTGTATCATGCATCGCCATAAGATTTATTCCTGCTGATAATAAGACCGCCATTAAGATAACCGGCATCGTTCTTGCTATAGGAGCTGTTGCATCTTTTGATTTCAAGACTTTCGGAAAGCCCCTGATCACTTATCTTTGCTGCTATCTTCTCGGATACTTTATCTTCAGCAATCAGGATTTTATAAAGAAACTCAGTTCGCTTAAGTGGGAGTTTATAGCAGTCTTCGTTACTGCCGCGCTTACAAATGCACTCTTGTATGTGTTCGTCGGAACAGTGGTTATCCTGAGCAATGTCTGTAACTACACGAGCTTTATCTGCGGAGTGATCGCGCTCATGATCATTGGCCATGAATATCTGGACTTTGAAGGAAAGAAGACCGCGGGCTTCCCGAAGCTTTCCTATTCATTCTATATTGTCCATTTTCCGGTAGTCGTTCTGAGCCAGTTTTTCCTTAATCTTACCCGTATGAATACGGTGCTGAATTTCTTCCTGACAGTAGTGATCTCGTATCCGGTCACGTATCTGCTGTGCAAACTTTTTTCGAAGGTCAAGAGTTATTATTTCTGAGTTAAAAAATCACAGTAATCCTCACTGCATACTGTGACTATTACTGTGAGTTTTGTAAGGGATTAGTTTATTTTCAAGAAAAAGTCACAGTATACTGTGATTCTAACTGTGATTTCACTCCCTACTCTCAATCTTTATCAAGAGACAGACGCCGCCTCTGGCGGTTATGTTAACGTGCCGGAACACATGGTTCGAAAAGCCGGTCTTATGTCTTTTAGCTGGATCAATTGTAAACTTTTATTCAAAATGAAAAAACACCCCCTCAGAATGAGACTTTTAGCCAAAAGTTGAGACTGGTCTCACGAGCATTTTGACACGGGGGCGTTCATAATATTAGTGAATAATCCTAGTTCATTCGGAGTGAAAGATATGTATAGAATAATTTTGCCAATTAAGGTGCATGCTGTAAAACTGGCATATAGAAAGGCCCTTTTGGATAAGATGATACACGGATACTTTTGTGTCAGGCGTGGACATAGGACTGTGGCTGTTACATATGATCCTGATAATGCGAAGTGCACGTCCGTCAATCCGAAAGTTCATTATGTATCCAGTAAGCAGGGCAAGAAATATGCTGAAGCTGTAAATGAGTATCTTGTTATAAAAGCTGAATACGACGATTTGCTTACCAGATGGAATGCCATGTATTCTTTCCAGCCACCTAAGGTAAGGTTTCCTATAAAGCAATTGCAGGAAAACCATAAGATGGATAATGCTTTCTATAACATGCAGATTGATAATAAAGGAAAGTATACTCCTGATAATCCGACTGTCAGTGATTCTGGCGTGTTCAAATCGAAAAATGAGCTCATGGCTGCTGATGCTCTAAAAGAACTCGGTATTCCATTTAAATATGAGACCTCGTTATATATTCCTGAAGTCGATGAATGGATCAATCCAGATTTCCTTTTGGATTTCTATGAGATCAACAGATGCTCTTATCTGGAGGTGTTAGGCATGAATGATAAGCTCAACTATGCTGTAGCCACATCCACCAAGATCAACAGTTATTCGAAAGGAAAATACAGGCCCGGCAGAGAAATCATATATATACACTTATATGACAGATATAGCTTTGATAAAGTCTACTTTATTGAGCAGGTGCTTTCTGCTTTCAACAGTCTGATACCTGATAGTGCTCTGGAATGGGGTGCTGATTATTCTCACTTAAATGAAGTGTCTTAAGTCCTCTTCCACGGCCTTACCTTACCGATCCAGCCGTTCTCTTTCCAATACTTAAAGTCTGTGTATTCCGGATTAGCTTTTCCAAGATCTGTCTGAAGCATGCGTACGGCCATGAACTTGGCCTTAACGATGGGGTTTGTTCCTGTCTTTTTACTGTAGTCGATAGAGGCGAACTTTGTCGCAGCATTAGTAAGGACTGCACACATCCCGGCGCGCTTCTTCTCAGGTATCAGGTCCCATCTGACTTCGCTCATGAGCTTGAAAGTGTAAGTCTTGATAGAGCTTACGCCCCACCATGAGAGGCTGTCTTTGATGTCCTTAGCGGTTGACTTTCCGCCGGCGCCGAGACACTGGGTGATGATGACGGCGCGCTTTCCGAACATCTCTTTTGCAGGGCGGTGCGGCATCCATCTGTAACCGAAGTGGTCGAGCAATGCCTTCATCGCACCGGTCGTGTGGAAGACGTAAGCAGGGGATGCAAAGACCAGGAGGTCTGCTTCAAGAAGTGCTTTCTCAATAGCCTGGACTTTAGCTGCATCTTTGCAGAGATTCTGATCTTTCGAAAAGCACTGGAGACAGCCGACACAGAATCCAGGTCCGTCTTTTGGGAGATAGAATTCCGTTATCTCAGCTTTGTCTTTCAGTGGAGCTAAGAAGCTCTCTTTAAGATGGTATGTAACACCTTTTTTCTCGGTTGCATTTATAACTGTTATCTTCATTATTTTTTCCTCCCGTAAAGACGGTTAAATTGCTTAATGTGTTCATCCAGAGTCTTTAATGCCCATGGCTCTCTTTCCGGATCCCTGTCGCATACAGTGAGAAGGAAATAGATCGGAGCATAGAAGTGCAGTGTCATGATCTCGACGTTATCAGTCTTAAGAAGTCCTGCTGCAGTTACCATTCCAAGAAGCATGCTCTGATACGAAAACGGATCGTCGATATAGAGCTTCGAGTAGATGTCAGCTAATTCCTTGTTATTGAATTGTTCAAGCGTGAGCATCTTCCTGAAGCGCTTGTTGTAGTCGTCGTGGAGATAGAAGAGGAAGAACTGACGGCCGAGCACCAGCAGGTTATCTTCTGACATGCTCTCGTATATAGCAGAGTCTGCAGCTGCGTCGGAACCGTTGATGTTCATGGCCTTTGCCTGTTCGGCGAAGCTCTCATTCATCTTATCTATGATGGCATCGAAAATAGCTTTCTTGCTCTTGTAATGCTTATAAAGTGAGGGCGCCTTTATGCCGACCCTTTCGGCAATATCTCCGACAAAGACATTGGCATAGCCCTTCTCGGAAAAGAGTGTGAGCGCTTCATCAAGTATTCTTTGCTTCGTATCCATAAAAATACCTCTCGTAAACCAATTGGCTAATTCAAATTAGCCAAAGTATAGCTAATCTGAATTAGCCTGTCAATCATATTGCGTAGAAATATAAAATTACTGATATAATGTGCCCATTGAGGGACAATAAATAGAGGGGAAGATTATGAGAAAAACAGTTTATTTTCTTATTCAGCTTATATGGTCAGTAATAGTAGCAGGCCTGGTCTGGTATTTCACACTGGCCAATGTCAACTTTTCCGGCAATAATTCCGTGGCAGGCATTATCTTCGTGGGCGGTATATTCTTATACCTGATCCTGTCGGTAATGTATATCCTTGCCGGACCAAAGTGGGTAAAGGACTGGGGCTATTGGATGATCATAGTAAATATCATCATTGGAGCTTTGATGGGCATGGTAGGCCTCGTCGCTGCGATTTTCCTTCCTGAAATGTTTATGGCTTAAAGGAGAAATATGAGTAGTTTTAAATATGTATCACTAAGAGATATGCCTGAACTTAAAGACGCTGCGGCTTGCTGGTTCCACAGCAAGTGGGGTGTCCCTAAGGAAGCATATCTTGAATGCATGAATGATTATCTTGATAAGAGTACCGAGAACGGCTGGTATCTTTGCCTGGACGAAGATAAGATCGTCGGAGGTCTTGGCGTGATCGAAAACGATTTCCACGACAGAAAAGATCTAAGCCCCAATGTCTGCGCGGTATATACCGAAGACGAATACCGGAAGAAAGGCATAGCAGGCAATCTGTTGAATATGGTTGTGGAAGACATGAGATCAAAGGGAATCTCACCACTTTATCTCGTGACAGATCATATAGGGTTTTATGAGCGTTACGGCTGGGAATTCTACTGTATGGCCCAGGGCGACGGTGAACCTGAGATGACAAGGCTTTATATCCACAGATGATCAAGGAAACGAATAAATCAAACTTAATGCCCGGTTAATGCCGGGCATATTTTTTCGAGTCCCCAAAAAGATAAGCAACACTTTTGGCCAAATCTGTTGCTTAAGCAACACTATCACGGAACATTGTTGATTGTTATGAGGTTTATACACCGTGATAATGAAGGCGTAAAAGAATCGAATCTTACAAAGGAGGTAAAGCGTTATGGTACAGGATATGGCATCGCAAAGCATTGATATAGAAGCAGACAAGGCAAATTCCGAATCTGACGGTCTGACACGCGATCAGGTGTTCTTTGTAAGAAGAGAGGTACACATTTTCAAGATGTTCCACACAGACCTTCAGACAGCGGTAAGCAAGGTTGATGCATTGATCGCACATGCCGGGATGTTCAGCATAAAGACTGAATGGAACGAAGACACGAAGAAGTGGATGATCGATCACTGGAATGAACTTAATTGAGGTTGGCAATAAACCTTTATGAAATGCCCGGTAACGAACTGTTGCCGGACATTTTATTATCCGCTATATAATTATCAGACTGGTGGTGATTTTGCCCCTGTTCCGTTCTCGAAAAAGACCTCTCATGATATAATCAGACACATCTGAAAACATGACTTATGGGGAGGAATCTATGTACAATTTATTCATTAACACGGGCAAGGAATTAGGCCATATCAATCCTGAGATCCAGGGACATTTTTCAGAGCATCTCGGAAGATGCATTTATGAGGGTGTATATGTTGGCGAGAATTCTTCCATCCCTAACACAAACGGTATGCGTAACGATGTCGTTGAGGCATTGAAGGAGATGAAGATACCTGTTCTCCGTTGGCCGGGCGGATGCTTTGCTGACGAGTATCACTGGAAGGATGGTATCGGCCCCAAGGAAACCCGTAAGAAGATGATCAATACCAACTGGGGTGGCGTTACTGAAGACAACTCATTCGGAACACACGAGTTCATGGAGCTCGCAGAGCAGCTCGGATGTAAGACATATGTAAATGGAAATGTCGGAAGCGGAACTGTCCAGGAGATGAGCGAATGGGTAGAGTATATGACCTTCGACGGTGTATCTCCGATGGCAGACTTAAGAAGAGCTAACGGCCGTGAGAAGCCCTGGACAGTCGATTATTTCGCTGTCGGCAATGAGACATGGGGCTGCGGCGGCAACATGGTTCCGGAATACTATGCAAATCTTTATAAGCATTACCAGACATTCGTAAAGCAGTTTAATCCTGATAAGAAGATAAAGAAGCTTGCGGTAGGTCCTACAGACAAGGATTATAACTGGACTGAGACTATGCTCCGTGAGTGCTTCAGACAGCAGGGTACATATCCTCAGAACTTCGGTTATATGGACGGTCTGACGCTCCACTATTACACACTCCCTTACGACTGGGATCACAAGGGCTCTGCTACAGAGTTCAATGACAAGGAATGGTACATGACTCTTTCAAAGACTTTTGCTATGGAAGAGTTCATTGAGAAGCACTCTGCGATAATGGACAGATATGATCCTGACTGCAGGATCGGTCTTATGGTAGATGAATGGGGTACATGGTACGACGTTGAGCCGGGCACAAATCCGGGATTCTTATATCAGCAGAATACTGTCCGTGATGCGCTTATCGCCTGCATCAATCTCAACATCTTTAACAAGCACTGCAAGCGTGTAAAGATGGCTAACATCGCACAGCTTGTTAATGTTCTTCAGGCAGTCATCCTTACTGAAGGCGATAAGATGGTCAAGACACCTACATATCATGTATTTAAGATGTTCAGCTGCCACCAGGACGGCGAACTTCTCGAGAGCTCACTTAACAGCGAGAAGATCGGTCTTGAAGATGAGTACATGGTTCCTAATCTTCAGGAATCAGTATCTAAGGGCAAGGATGGAAAGGTCCACATCACTTTGGGTAACCTCTCATGCACTGATCCTTATGAAGTCTCATCCACTCTTATGGGCGCTTCGATCAAGTCAGTAAAGGCTTCTGTCGTAGGCGGCAAGATGGACGCATACAACACATTCGATGATCCGGATGCCGTTACAGAGAAAGCATTTGACGGTGTTAAGTTTGAAGGCGATAAGCTGACATTTACTATCCCTGCTTCAAGCGTAATGCACATCGAAGTCGAGATCTGAAATGCCTAAGCCCTGCAGGCGGTGCCTGTTAAAAGACATAAGTCTGGAAGATTATGAGCGTCTGATAAGAGACGGCCTTGATGCGCTTCCCAAAGAAGATCTTGCAGAAGATACCATCTCGTCAGGAAGGCTTCAGATCTGCAAGGAATGCGAAAAGCTGAACCAGGGAACATGTCTTGCCTGCGGCTGTTATGTCGAGATAAGGGCATCGTTAAAGAAAGGGAAATGCCCTTACGGCAAATGGTAAAAACGTAATTCAAAAGGCTGTCTTAACAGGCAGCCTTTTCTTATGTTTTATCTGTTATCGACTTTTTCGGGATACATGTCGTGATGGAATAATCTGTCCTCTGCGACTTTTTCCCACTTCGTTCCGGGTTTTCCGTAATTGCAGTAGGGATCGATCGAGATGCCTCCTCTGGGTGTGAACTTGCCCCAGACTTCGATGTATTTGGGATCCATGAGTTTTATAAGGTCTTTCATTATTATGTTGACGCAGTCCTCGTGGAAGTCACCATGATTCCTGAATGAGAAGAGGTAGAGCTTTAAAGACTTGCTCTCGACCATCTTTTCGGAGGGGACATAAGAGATCGTTATGGTCGCAAAATCCGGTTGGCCCGTGATGGGGCAGAGACTTGTGAACTCAGGACAGTTGAACTTGACGAAGTAATCGTTGTCCGGATGCTTGTTCATGAATGTCTCGAGTACGGACGGATCGTAATCCTGGCTGTAAACGGTGCCGTTTGAACCGAGCTTGGTAAGTCCTTCTTTCTCGCGCATGTTATTACCCCTTTATGAAATTATACTTGAGGCCTTCGTCGAAGACGTCGATGCCTTCTTTTTTCTTAACTGTTTTTACAACAGCATATGTAACAGGTGTGAAAAGAACTTCGTAGCCGACCTTGAAAAGATACTGGAAAAGGATCATCTTGAGGACGACGGAGTTTTCCATGGTTCCCCAGAATGAGATCGTGATGAAGATGATGGAATCAAGGCCTTCACCTACGACAGTTGAAAGGATGGTCCTGAGCCAGAGGTTCTTGCCCTTTGTGACTACCTTAAGCTTTGAGAGCACGAATGAGTTGGAGAATTCTCCGAAAAGATAACCCGCAAAAGATGCAATCGCTACTCTTGGCGTTGTACCCATTACGACCGCATAAGCTTCCTGATTCTCCCAGTAACCGGGATGGGGAAGTGCTATAGTAACGAGGTAGATGAGTACTGCAAAGAAGCTGCAGCCGAAGCCGAGCCAGATGATAGTGCGTGCTTTTCTGAATCCGTAGACCTCTGTAAATACATCTCCGATGATGTAGGTGAGAGGGAAAAGGATGACTGCTGCAGGAAGTGTGATGTCAGCTGTGACAGCCCACATCTTGCCGGCGATAAGATTGGATAAGAGCAGGCATGTAACGAATATGATGCCGATGCACATGAACAGTTTTGATACGTCTTTCTCTGTTGACATAAAAACTCCTAAAAATAAAAATGACTCCCAAACACAGGAGTCACATTTAATCAAGCAAGCCAAACAAATAAGCATAACAATACGTATTCAAGGCGGTAAAATGTTTGTCCTGGTTTTGTTTTGCGACAGGATGGCACAAACGAACTGTCGGCTCCGTTCTTGGAGCACGCATAAAATACTATATCTGCTGATGCAAAGTCAAGAAAATATATTTGTTATTTAGAAAAAGGGCTTTTTTCGAAAGATGTAATCAAGAATTCTTTATGTTATATTATTGCGTATGGAATAAGGAAAGGGCGATGAATAATGGCAGTATTGTGCGAAAACTGTGCAGGCAGACTTATCTTCAATCCGGCATCACAGAAGCTGGAGTGTGCTACATGTGGCAGTTCTTTTTATCCTGAAGATGTTGAAGATAAATATGCTGATGCAAGTTCAAAATACTATGATACGAGAGTCTATACATGCAGTCACTGCGGTGCTGAAGTAATTACAAGTGATACGGAGGTTTCCACATTCTGTGTTTATTGCGGAAACCCGTCTATCAACTTCAGCAGGATCTCAAAAGAATACAGACCTGACGGTCTCATACCTTTTCAGGTAACAAAAGAAGATGCGATCAGGTATATCAACATAAGGCTTCTGAAGAATCCTATCGTGCCGAAAGAACTTAAGAGTAAGTGTGTTGCAGAGAACCTCAGAGGTATCTATGTTCCATATTGGATCGTTAATGCCGATTATACTGAGGCAGACTTCCTCACAGGTAAAGTCCAGCAGGGCAAGAGAACAGTGATAAGGTGTTATTCGAGAGCGGGAAATGTGAGCTTCAAGAATGTCCCGGTAGATGGTTCGAGGATCTTAAATGATGATGTCAGCTGTAAGCTGGAACCGTTCTACCTTGAAGATTCCAAGACTTTTGACGAGGATTATCTGAATGGTTTCTATTCGAATACTTCGGATATGAGGTATAACGATCTCAGGAATTCAGCTGCCCACAGATGCCACAAACTCTTTGAGGAAGATGTGGTAAAGACGGTGGAGGCAAAAGACGTTAAGATCAAGGACTATATCCATTGGATCGATATAGCTGACGATCCGGTCTATATGATGCTTCCCGTGTGGTTTCTGACCTTCAAATATAACGAAAAGCCGTACACCATACTGGTCAATGGACAGACAGGAAAAGTCGTAGGCACTATGCCATGGGAAAAGAAACGTGTAGTTGCGATAGGCATTTCTGTTTTCCTTTTTGTTATAGCCCTGTTCGCATTGCTTTGGGTATCCATGTATTTCGAACATGGAGCATTCTATTTCTTTACGACATTCAGTGCTTATGGATTTGCAGGCTTGCTTGTCGGTGCATCAGCTGCGTTTACGGCCGGCATTGTCGGAATACGAAGGATATGGAAGAATCTGAGGCTCACCCAGTCTGAAGATATCTTCAAGTACGTTAAGAAAAGGCAGGGCTGATGTATGGAAGAAAGAATATTTATGATGGGTACCATGTTCGTGGGCTTTATAGTCTTTACAGCTGCAGCATTCGCTCTTTTCGCAATCTATAAGGTCTTGAAAAAGTATGCGGACTTCGGAGATTCTTCATGCAAGATAAGCGAGTATAGTAAAAGTGGAGTCAAGTACACCAGATTTGGAGATGATGTGCCTCAAAGCGACAAGTATCATCTTTTCGCTGATTACGGAGAAAACCCGTTCGAGAACAGAAGACACAGGATTCCCGAAGTGCTCCTGCTGAATACCCAAAAGGATAAGCAGGAAGATATAGAGATTTGAGGATAAAGATATGCAGAGTAAAAAAGGTGTAATTTTTGATATGGACGGCACAGTCTGGGATTCTTCCGAGAATGTTGCAAAGTCATGGACTGTTAAAGTCAAGGAAGCAGGGTTTACCGATAAAGTGGTAACCCGTGAAGACATCCAGAGAAACATGGGCAAGCCCATGGATGCGATTGCAGATGACCTTTTTACATATACGGAAAAGGGCCCCGAAAGAGATGCGCTCCGCTATGCGTGCGAGGAATACGAGAACGAGTATTTAAGAGAACACGGCGGCATCCTTTACGAAGGAATCTGTGAGACCTGGGCAAAGCTTAAGGAGATGGGTTATCACGTCTATATCGTAAGCAACTGCCAGGCAGGTTATATCGAGGCATTCCTCGAGTACTATAAGATCGCTTACGGCAATCCTGAAGATCTTGTAGAAGACATCGAGTGCTATGGCAATAACTTCAAGCAGAAGGATGAGAATATCAAGCTTATAGCTGAGCGCAATGGTCTTAAGGAAGCATGCTATGTCGGTGATATCCAGAGCGATTACGATTCGACAGTAAAAGCAGGTTTTCCGTTCATTCATGCGAAGTACGGATTCGGCACGATCAATACAGAAGTGCCTGTAATTAACAGCTTTGAAGAACTTATAAAAGTTGTTCCTGAAGTAATCGGATAACAAGAAAGAGAGGTCAGCATTATGTCCAAAGATGAGATATCCATACCGCTTATCTTAAAGATCGAAAAAGGTGTCACCGCAAACATCGGTGAGTATTTGAAAGATGCCGGCTTTACACAGGTTGTTATCCTCTTCGGCAACGGCCTTATCTCAATGTTCGGCGATACTGTTTTCGCTTCATTCGAGAAGGCCGGCGTAAAGGTCCTTCATCACCAGGAGATGGATACTGTTGACTTCAATGACATCACAAATCTCGCATTCGAACTTCCCAACAAGACCCAGGCGATCATCGGCATGGGCGGCGGAAAAGTAATCGATGCGGCTAAGTATATCGGTTATGTGCTTCGCATTCCTTTCATTAGTGTTCCGACGAGTTCATCTTCTGACGGATTTTCCAGTTCTTCCGCATCGCTTATAGTTGACGGACACAGGAAATCTCTTCCTGCTAAGATGGCTTACGGCATCCTCGTGGATACGGATGTTATCAAGAGTGCACCTGTAAGATTCCTCCACTCCGGAGTAGGCGATATGGTTGCCAAGATCCAGTCCACATACGACTGGCAGCACGAGGAAGATCTTGGCTATGATGAAGTAAATGATTTTGCATTTATGGTTGCCAAGAAGGCTGTAAATTCTTTCGTAAGAACACCTTTTGAATCTATAGAGGAAGAGCTCTTCCTGAAAGAACTTCTTGACTCACTTGCCATGAGCGGCGTCGCTAATGAGATCGCCGGATCTTCTGCGCCCACAAGCGGCAGTGAGCATCTTATCTCGCATGCTCTTGATTCATTCCTTGAGCGTCCGCAGCTTCACGGTGTGCAGGTCGGTATCGCTACATATATCATGTGCAAGATCCTGGATCACCGTTGGAAGAGAGTTGATACGATCTTTACAAAGACAGGTTTCTGGGATTATTGTGCGACACTCAATCTGAAGGCTGAGGATTATTCAAAGGCGATCGATATGGCTCCTTCAATTAAGCCTCACCGCCACACATATCTTCATGAAGAGAAATACAGGGAAATGGCTAAAGCCCTGCTCTCAAGCGATGAGAAACTGAAGGCGATCCTTCACTGATAAAGGGGAACGTAATGAGAAGAAAAGTATTGGCTGTGATCGGCCTTTTTATGTGCGTGTTTATTTTCGCGGGATGCGGCGAAAAGGGGATCCAGGGAAAATGGGAACTCTATGAAGAGATCGAGAGCGACGGTAATAAGTTAGATAAAAAAGAACTCGAGGAAAAGGGCATCAATGAGAGATATGAGATCGTCGAGGATAAGGTCCATTACACATGCAGTATGGACTTGATGAAGAAAGACATCGAGTTCGATATGGACCTTGTCGATAAAGGCGATAACAGGTATGAGTTCATCTTAATGAAGAAGATCACATTCGCATCTGTAGAAGTCCGCGGCAACTACATGACTTATTATGTCGGTTCGGGTGAAGAGCAGACCAAGATGGTCTTTAAACGTGTGAAATAGACCTGTTCTTCAGCCGCTTGTTGATGATTCTCTCCAAATGTGAAACAATATCAGGCGATATCAAATCTTAAGGTGAATGAAGTGACTAAAGTAATCGTCGGAATGTCAGGTGGAGTGGACAGCGCTGTTGCAGCATATTTGCTTAAGCAACAGGGCATGGAAGTCATCGGCGTTACCCTGCGTGTATGGGGTTCTGACGAAGAAGGTGATAGCAGATGCTGCGAGATAGATGAGGCAAGACGCATCTGTGAGATCCTTGATATCAAATATCATCCGCATAACTGCACATCGCTTTTCAAAAAGAATGTCGTCGATCCTTTTGTTGATTCATATCTTGAAGGACAGACACCCAACCCTTGTATCGAATGCAACCGCTACGTTAAGTGGGGCAAACTGATAGAACTCGCAGATATTTTCGGAGCAGATTATGTGGCAACAGGCCACTACGCTTTTATCGAGAAACTCCCCAACGGCAGATATACTGTCCGCAAGGCATCGCATATCGGCAAAGACCAGACATACATGCTCTATAAGCTTACTCAGGAGCAGCTCTCAAGAACACTCATGCCTCTTGGAAAATATACCAAGGATGAAGTGCGCGCCATAGCAGAGCAGGCGGGGCTCCCTTGTGCACATAAGGAAGAATCCCAGGAGATCTGCTTCGTTACAGAAGGAAGATATACGGACTTCATAAGCGAGCATACAGACAAAGCTATTCCCGGTGAAGGCAACTTCGTGGACACTGAGGGCAACATCCTCGGAAAGCACAAGGGCATTCACCAGTATACTGTCGGCCAGAGAAAAGGTCTCGGCATTGCACTCGGCCATCCTGCTTTTGTAGTAAAGATCTGCCCTGAGAACAATACTGTTGTATTAGGCATGGAAGCCGCTCTCATGGTTGATGATTTCTGCTGCCGCGACGTGAATTTCTTAAGCATTCCGGAGCCTTCTGAAGGTGATAAGATCAGATGCCTTGCCAAGGCCAGATATCACCAGACCGAGCGTCCTGCCACAGTTGAATATCTTGGCGGCTCCAAGGTAAGGATCAAGCTGGACGAGGCTGTGAAGGGCGTATCTCCGGGACAGTCTTCCGTATTCTATGATGAGAACGGCTGCGTTATAGGCGGCGGAATAATCTGCAGATAGTTTTCGCTTATCTATACAGGTATCTATACGGGTATCCATACTGAAGAATCCGGACAAAAGTCCGGCAGTGTTGGAAACGTGTCTGGAAAAATCCGAAAATCCCAAGTATCAACAAAGCCCAACATGCCACAAGTTTGCCAAAAATAGTTTGATTATCAAAGCAACTTTGCCGTATTATGCGGCTAAGTAGAAAGAAAACTTTAGATTTAATACCGTCCTTGGTATTCGTGACCGTTGCCGGGGCATAGTTCAGGGGGAACAGGTTCGCGGAGATCCTTATGAACACCGACTAATATATTAATTATAATTTGGTGCTTTATGGCCGTTATGGTAGGATATGCGAGGAGGAGAATATGCTCAGGACTATAGGAATGATGTATGTTACCCTGATCCCGACTGTGCTTGCGGGAATAGTGGTAATGATCTGGTGCAAGCTTCCCATATTAAAGGCCATAGCAAAGCCAATAGACTGCGGGAAGAATTTCTTGGACGGCAAGAGACTTTTTGGTGATAACAAGACATGGAAAGGCATTCTTGGTTATCTCATCTTCAACACACTCTTTTCAGTGCTGTGGGGTCTTGCCTGCACGAACCAGAGCCTGGGCAGCCTTAATTTCTTCTATCAGGATCATGAGAACACGCTGACTTTTAACCTTCTTATCGGTGTCCTTCTGGGACTCGGGTATTCTCTTTTCGAGCTGCCGAACAGCTTTCTTAAGAGAAGACTGGACATTACTCCCGGAAAGACTTTGAAGGGTTTCTGGAAGGTGTTCTTCGTATTTTTTGACCAGGCTGATTCCGTGTTCGGTGTAGCACTTGTTGTGTGGCTTTTCTATCCGCTCGGTATCGGTCTTTATTTTTTGTATGTGCTTGTCGGAGCTGCAACGCATCTGCTTCTTAACATGATGCTCTACTTCATGCATCTCCGTAAAAATATGTTTTAAGGATCACTTTTATGTTAGTAAGATTAGACAGTGCAGTTCAGGAAAACGGTAAGCTCGGAAACAAAGGTAAATTCCTTTTGCTCATGAAGCAGAACGGATTCAATGTTCCGGATGGTTTTGTGCTCGACAGCGACACATACGATGAGACTGTTTATGGTGATACCGAAAAGGTCATCAACCAGGCATTGTCAGATCTTAATAAGAACAATGTCGATGCGACATCAGAAAAGCTCAGGGCACTTTTCGATAATGTAAAGCTCCCTTCCAAGATAAGAGAAGAGATCAAGTCGATCATTAAGGATGACAAGCTCTATGCCGTACGAAGCAGCGGCACGAAGGAAGACCTGGATGAGTTCTCTTTTGCAGGACAGTATCAGACGTTCCTTAATACAAAGCCTGAAGATGTTGAAGCAAGGATCATCGACTGCTACAGATCGATGTTCGGAGTGATCATATTAAGCTACCTGGTCAACAGAAAGATCGATACATCTGATCTTAAGATGTCTGTCGTCGTTCAGGAGATGGTGGCTTCAGATAAGAGCGGTATCTGCTTTACGATCGATCCTGTTACCGGCAACGATAAGACGATGCTTATCGAAGTATCTGAGGGACTTGGTGAAGATATCGTAAGCGGAAAGACCGTTCCTGAGCAGTATCACTTCAACTGGTATGAAGGTTATGAAGTCGAGAGGAATTCCGGCAACAAGCTTATCTCTGAATCCAATGTACAGGAGTATGCGAAGATCTTCGCGAAGATCCAGCAGCAGTTCGGATATCCTTGCGATATCGAATTTGCGATCAAGGATGATGAACTCTTTATCCTCCAGTCAAGAAGGATCACAAAGCTTAATTATGCAGGGATCAACGATATATGGAGTACTGCTGACTTTAAGGATGGCGGCGTCTCTGCGACAGTCTGCACACCTTATATGTGGAGCCTTTACGAATATAGCTGGGAGTACTCATTAAGAAAGTTCATCGTTGACACCAAGATCCTGAAGGACAGCCAGCTGCCTCCAAAGCTCGGTGAGATGTATTACGGAAGATGCTACTGGAATCTTTCTGCAGTAAAGCTCGCGATGGAACAGATCGTCGGCAATAAGGAACGTGAGTTCGATAACGAATACGGAATCGTCGGAAACTACGAAGGCGACGGAAAGGTTACCAAGCCTACGCCCAAGGTCCTTTTCCACATGGTCCCGATCATCATCGAGCAGAGCAAGCTCCTTAATGACAGAAGAAAGAATGCAGAGCGTTACAAGCAGGAGCTTCTTGACCTGTACTACGACTACAAAAAGCAGCTTGATGAGCACACGATCCAGGATATAACGAAGTCTTTCGTAAAGATCACTAAGGATACTTATTTAAGATCTGAGACGACTTACTTCTGGCAGATCTTCATCAACACGATCCACCAGTCACTTTATAAGGACAGCCTCCTGAAGTATGTATCAGGAAGTGAGTATCTGTCACTCCTTGGAAGTATCGACAACATCTCTCATCTTCTTCCGTTCTACGACATGTGGGATATCACGAGAAAGATCAGAGCAAGTTCCGATGATCTTAAGTTCTGGAAAGAGACATATGCTGATGCTATCGCAGATAATCTCGATACGGAGACACACTGCATACCGCTCGTCAAAAAGCTCATCGACGATTACGGATATCACTCTGATAAGGAACTTGATATTACATATCCCTGCTACTATGAAGAGCCTGAGGTAATGGTATCCATGATCAAGGATATGGTCCTTCTTGATGACTCTTTCTCACCTAAGGAAGATAAGGAAAGAGGAACAGCTGTATATAAGGAGATCCTTAAGAATCTTGAGAAACAGCATTCAGCATCCAAGGTAAAGAAGATCAAGGATAAAGTCGATAAGATGAGAAGGATGCTCTGGTGGCGTGAAGAGTTCCGTGATGTATCCACGAGATTCTACTACATGCTCCGTATGTATACGATCGAGTATGCGAAGAAGCTCGAGAATGAGGGCGTGCTCGAAAAGTGGGAGGACGTATGGTTCCTCAAGGTCGGCAATCTCTGGGATTATATCGACGGCAAGCTTACTAAGGATGACCTTAATGAACTTATCGTCAAGAACAAGTTCTACTATAACGCATACAGAAACTACATAAGCGACAACGAGATCGGTCATGATTTCCGTGTCGTAACTGATGCTGAGAGCAAGAATACGATCAAGGGTCTTGGTGCCAACAACGGCACGATCACCGGTGTTGCAAGAGTCATTGAAGACTTCACGCAGATCGACAGACTCCAGCAGGGGGATATCCTCGTAACAAGATTTACCGATACCGGCTGGACACCGAAGTTTGCGATCCTCTCAGGCATCGTAACAGAGTACGGCGGAATCCTGTGCCATGCTGCTATCGTATCCAGAGAGTATGGAATTCCTGCCATCGTTTGCTGCAAAGATGCGATGAGCAAGATCTCTGACGGACAGATCATCACGATCGACGGAAGCACGGGCGTTGTTACTATAAAGGATGGTGAATAACATGATCGTCGGTAAGTGGAACAAGTCAGTCTTATTAACTTATGCCGGCCTGCTGATCGCAGTGCTCGGAATGGTCCTTGCTTTCACTTGCGAAAAGATCAATTATTCGATCTGCTGTCTCATGGTCGCAGGCATCTGTGATCTTTTCGACGGCATGGTCGCAAGAAGATGCAAAAGAACTGCTGAAGAGAAGCAGTTCGGAATAGAACTTGACTCCATTGTTGATACGATGAGTTTTATTGCTCTTCCGGTATGCATCTTCATAGCAATGGGACTTACACAGATCTGGGATATCGTGATCTTCATGTTCTTCGCTCTTGCCGGTGTGGCAAGACTTGCTTACTTTAATATCGATACAGCTGACAGCGAGAAGGCTATAAAGTATTATATCGGACTTCCTGTTACGTATACGGCTCTCATATTCCCGCTGCTCTATCTCTTAAGTCTCCCTGTCGAAAACATTATATTCTTATGGATCTTCAGAGCAGGTATTGTTGTGGTTTCAGTACTGGAACTCATCAAGGTCAAATTCGCTAAGCCGAAGGGAATATGGTATGGAATATTCGGAGTAATGGCGATCGCACTTCTTATCGTGTATTTGGCAGTTCTCAGATAAGTTATGAAGATCTACGACCGCAGGACAAAAGAATACGAAGAGATAGTTCAGTTCGGTGCAGGTAAACTTGATTTCCTGTATAACAATCCGTTCGGCCGTCTGTTCTTAGGCCTTGCTGTGTCTCCGCTTGTCTCGAATATCTATGCTTCAAGCAATTCGAAAAAGAGTTCGGTAAAAAAGATCCCTTCTTTCATCGCGGAAAACAACATCGACATGAGTGATTATGAAGAGAAGGAATATGAGTCCTTTAATGACTTCTTCACCAGAAAGATAAAGCCGGGCAAAAGGCCTGTCGATATGGCATCCGGCGTACTCGTATCTCCTGCAGATTCCAAGCTCTTAGTGTATGAGATCAATGAAGATACAGAGATGAATGTTAAGGGCAGAACATATACTGTCAGCGAGATCTTAGGTGAAGACTCGAACTGTGCTGCATTCAGAGGCGGTTATGCTCTCGTGTTCAGACTTACCGTTGATGATTATCACAGATTTGGTTTTCCTGACAGTGGCAGGGTGGTAAGCAGGAAGAAGATAAAGGGCAAGCTCCACACTGTAAGTCCTGTTTCCAGGAATCATAAGATCTATCAGGAGAATACCAGGAATGTGTGCATCCTGAATACCGATAACTTCGGAACTATAGCTTATATCGAAGTAGGTGCGATGCTAGTCGGAAGGATCAAAGATCACGGTGATGATGTTTTCGCGAAAGGCCAGGAAAAAGGGTATTTCGAACCCGGCGGATCTACGGTGATCATGCTTGTAAAAGATATTAAACTGGACGAAGATATAATGAAACAAAGCGTTTCAGGAATCGAGACCAAAGTAAGATACGGTGAAAGGATAGGCGAATCATTATGTTAAAGAGATGGTACGTTTACTACAAGGAACGATATCCTATCATTCCGAGGATCATCCTTGGAATCATTCTTTTCCTCGAGATACACTTCATCATCCTGCTTAACATGGGTGTTACCTGGAATGACATCCATCTTGGCGCTCAGGAGGCGACAGGTGCTTTTACATGCTTCGCTTTCCTCTTGTGGCTCCGTGCCGCAGATGACCTTAAAGATTTTGAGACAGACAAGAAGCTGTTCCCTGACAGACCTTTGCCTAGCGGACGTGTCTTCAAGAAGGATGTGGTCATATCCTGTTCTATAGTTCAGGCGATCGCCATCGGCCTTAATATCGCATTCATGCGTGAGAACCTTATCTTCCTCGCGATCCTGTATTTCTACGGATTCCTGATGAGCAAGTGGTTCTTCAAGAAAAAGAAGATCCAGCCGAGCCTGCCTCTGGCCCTCATCACACACAATCCCGTACAGGCATTTATCAATCTCTATATCATTGCCTTCACGATCCAGAAGTATAATCTTCCCGCGTTCTCTTTAACGAACATCATGGCTCTCTGGACACTCTATTTCCCGGCACTTATCTGGGAGGTATCGAGAAAGATCAAGGCGCCCAAGGATGAGAACGATTACACGACTTATTCGAAGCTTTTCGGATACAAGAAGTCCACGAGATTTGTTTTGATCCTTACGATCTGTGACATCATCACGAACTTCATTCTCGTATGGAATCTTAATAAGATCTCCGTTGCAGTGCTTGCTCTCCTCGTATCATGGATGACATGGAAGTTCGTTCAGTTCATGAAAGATCCTGAGAAGTTTACTCTTGTTAACAAGGTTGAACTTTACACGTATCTGCAGGAGTCCACGATGCTCCTTACGATCGCGTGCTTCATCATATTCGGTAAGATCTGACGATGTACGGTTCCAAGATCGATAATCTTATAAAGCTTAGAGAAAACGGATTCAATGTTCCGCCTTTTGCTGTCGTGCCTTATGAGGTTGCGGTCAAAGATGAGCAGGCATTTGAATTCCCGTCTGATGGAAATAACTATTCAGTTAGGAGTTCAGCGAATGTTGAAGACGGTGAGTTCGCAAGCTTTGCCGGACAGTTCGATACATTCCTTAATGTGCCTCACGACGAAGTCCCTGCGAAGATCCGTGAGATAGTTGGTTCTCTTAACAGTGACAGTGTTAAGGCATACTGTGAAAAGAGCGGCACTCCCATAGAAGATATCAGGATGAACATTATCGTTCAGGATATGGTCGATGCAGATGTTGCCGGTGTCATGTTTACGGCCAATCCACAGGGCATATTAAATGAGAGTGTAATTACCGTCGGCAGAGGCCTTGGCGAGGGTGTTGTGTCATCACGTGTTGATACCACATCCTACTATTACAATCTTACTGACAGCATCTACTATTACGAAGGCAAAGAAGACCTTCTGACAGATGAGAAGATAGAAGAACTTGTAAAGACTGCAGAAGGCATAAAGAAGCTTTTCGGTGAATATCTCGATATAGAATTTGCAGTGAAAGATAACGTCATCTATATCCTTCAGGTGCGCGCCATTACGACGCTTAAGACGGACGATCCTCTCATCATGGATAACAGCAATATCGTTGAGAGTTATCCCGGAATTTCACTTCCTCTTACCACATCTTTTGTTGACTTGGTTTACAGCGGTGTATTCAAAGGCGTCAGCAGAAGAGTCTTAAAGAATGACAAGGAACTTAATAAACACGAAGATGTTTTCCTTAACATGACAGGTCACGTTAACGGCCGTGTTTACTATAAGATCAGTAACTGGTACACCGTTATAAAGTTCCTCCCTATGAGCAAGAAGATCATTCCTGTATGGCAGGAGATGATGGGAGTGCGTAATAAGAATTACAATGTTGACGATGTAAAGATAAATCCTTTTATCCGTGCGGCAACATATTTCAATTCGGTCTATGAGCTTTGCTCAGTTCCGAAAAACATGAAGAAACTTAATGAGAAGTTCATCACGATCAATGATGATTTCTATAAAAGATTCGATCCGTCGTTATCACCTGAAGAGCTTGTTAGCCTTTTCAATGACATCAAGGCAAAGCTTTTCGACTGCTGGGATGTGACGCTCCTTAATGACATGTATTCATTCATCTTCACGGGACTTCTTAAGTCGAGAATGAAGAAGAAATACGGTAAAGACGATAAAGAGATCAACGCGTATATAAGCGGTATCTCGGATATAGAGAGCATGAAACCGGTCAAGGAAATGGTAAGGCTTGCTCTTAAGAAAGACGAGTATTCAAAAGAAGAATATGAGACTGCGAAGAAAGAATATATAAGACGCTTCGGTGACCGTAATCTTGAAGAGTTGAAACTTGAATCAAGAACATTCAGGAGTAATCCGGAGCTTTTAGACAAACGCATCGCCGAATACAGAACCGACATGGAACGTCTTAAGAAAACCTATGAGAGTTTTACAAGAGAAAAATCTCAGGAAGAAAAGTACGACGGCCTTACTAAGCTTTATGTAAAGAAGAGTTCACTCGGCATCTATAACCGCGAGATATCCAGACTTAACAGGAGCCGTATTTACGGCATCGTAAGACTCATTGTCGATACACTGGGTGTTAAGTATAAGGAGCAGGGACTGATCGAAAAGGAGAGCGACATTTACTTCCTTAAGATCGACGAAGTATTGTCTATGGCATCTTCTCCTGCTGACATGAAGAGCAAGATCAGCGCGCGTAAGGATCAGTATAAGCTTTACCGTGAGCTCCCGCCTTATTCGAGGATAATATTCTCAGGTGCTGAATTTAATAAGCATCACATGCGTGTTAATTCCTACAGGAAAAAACTTAACAGCAATGAGCTTCAGGGTGTGCCCTGTTCAGGCGGCATAGCAGAAGGCGAGGCGCTCGTCATAACAAATGTTGAAGATACAGGTGACGTTAAAGATAAGATCCTCATAACGAAGATGACAGATCCCGGCTGGGTATTCCTTCTTACATCCGCCAAGGGTGTTATATCGGAAAAGGGATCGCTCCTGTCACATACAGCGATCATATCAAGAGAGATCGGTATTCCTTCGATAGTCGGCATAAAGGATCTTATGCTCAACATCAGAACAGGCGATACCATAAGGATGAATGGTGATACAGGCAAAGTAGAGATATTGAAAAGAGGAACGGAAGAATGAAGCTTGTAAGATTTGAAAAAGAAGAGAATTACATCAAGGATTTTGTAAAGCTTGCCGAGAAGATCTACGATTCGAATGACAATATGGAAGATCCTGATTCGATCAGGAAGATCCTTAAAGGCGAGCACCCTTTGAGCAAGTATTTCTCGCTTGCAAAATTCCTTGTCTACGATGACGAGGGAAATGTTAAGGGGCGTTTTTGCATCACATCTTATGAAGGCGATGACACTGCATACTTCGGCTTTTTCGAATGTGTAAACGATCAGGAAGTGGCGAAGTTCCTTTTCGACAGTGCGTATGCATATTGCAGCGAAAACGGATTCGAGATAATGACCGGCCCTGTCGATGCTTCCTTCTGGATAAAGTACAGGCTTAAGATCAACAAGTTCGAGACGCCTTATACAGGTGAACCTTACAACAAGGATTACTACTTAAAACTCTTTCAGGATAATGGATTTGAAGTGGCAGAACACTATACTTCGCATGCTTTCAGAAGCGTAGGCGAGGAGTATAAGAATCCGAAGTTTGAAGAGCACTACCAGGAATTCCTGAATGCCGGATATGAGATAAGAAGTCCCAAGGAAGAGGAGTTCTCTGAATGTATCGACGATGTCTACAGACTCGTAACAGACCTCTATAGTGACTTCCCGATCTTCAAGGATGTCGAGCAGGAGAACTTCAGGGAAGTGTTCATGAGCTATAAGCAGATAATGAACATGAGCATGACAAAGCTTGCTTACTATCAGGGAAAGGCCGTAGGCTTCTATGTATCTGTTCCTGACTATGGAAACCTCGTCTATCACACGGGCAATCCCATTAACATCGCGAAGATCTTAATGACAAAGAAAAAGCCGAAGCGTTATGTAATGCTTTACATGGGCGTTGACCAGCAGCACAGGGGTCTTGGTAAAGCTCTTGTGTATGCGATAATGAAAGAACTTATGGCTACAGGGCTTCCCAGCATCGGCGCTCTCATGAGAGACGGAAAGCTCACACAGACTTATGCTAACGATGACATCACAGGTGTCTATGAATATGTATTGCTGGAAAGGAAGATAGAGAGATGAACGAATTAGAAAAGTTCTTAAGAGCAGACTATGAGAAGTGGAAGGATCTTGATTACCTTCACGAGATGGTTGACGGCAAGTATGTCGGAATCACTTTCGGAGAGTTCATCGAGAAGGTGAACTATCTCGGAACTTACTTCGTAAACAACGGATACAAGGGAAAGAACATAGGTATCTACAGCCCGAACTCTATTGCATGGATGATAGCTGATGTTGCCATTATGAACTATGTCGGATTAAGCGTCGGTCTTTCAAAAGACTGGAAAGACGATAATCTCGACTATGCAATAGGTAAGTGTGAGATCACTCTGATGCTTTACAGCAAAGCTCTTGAAGCACAGATAAATGTTGTAAAGGATAAGCACCCGGAAGTCGAATTCGTCTGCATCGAAGACAGCTTCGAGAGTATGATCGAAGAAGGTAAGAAAGAGTGCAAAGAGCTTTTCGCGCTTGAACCTGTTGATGAGGATAAGCCTGCAAAGATCGTATTTACGAGCGGTTCCACATCATTCCCGAAAGCTGTTATGCTCTCGATCAAAAATATCTATTCAAGCTATGAAGCACTCGGAAGAAGAATTCAGGTCGACACGAACGATGTGTGCTACCTGTTCCTGCCTCTGAACCACACATACGGATCCATCTTCAATTTCCTTTATTCTCTTGTATTCGGCTACAGTATTTACCTGACCGGCGACATCAAGAATATGGCTCAGGAGATGATGATGGTAAAGCCTACAGTGTTCTGTGCAGTTCCTCTCGTATGCGTTAAGTTCTGCGAAGGAGCCAAGGCTATGAATGTTCCTTTGCAGATGCTCGTTGGCGGCAGGATGAGATATATGTTTATCGGCGGTTCTTGCCTTCCTTACGATATCCGTCAGGCATTCATTGATGCAGGTATCAATCCCATGAACGCGTATGCCCTGTCAGAGACATCATCAGGTTTTTCGATCGACTATCCTGACGTAACAGACATGGACAGCGCGGGAACTCTTCTCGAATATGTTGATGCAAAGGTAATCGATCCTGATGAAGACGGAATCGGAGAACTTGCCATCAAGGGACCCAATATCTTCCACGGTTATCTTAACGATCCTGAAGCTACTAAGAGAGCCTTTAACGAAGACGGTTATTTCCTTACAGGTGACCTTGGAAAGATCGTTGGCAACATGGTCTATGTAAAGGGAAGAAAAGATACCATGCTCGTTCTTCTTAACGGCGAGAACGTATCTTCAAAGAGAATAGCCGATAAGGTCAAGGAAGCAGATCCCAGGATCGCATCTGTAAAGGCTTATATAAGAGACGATCTTCTTACATGTGATATCTTCGTAAAAGATAAGGCTGATATCGAAGGTGACTGGCAGTCAGTCATAGATAAGGTCAATGAAGATCTGTCGAAGTATGAGAAGATCAGAAAGTTCAGCGTTGTAGATATCAGTGCGCTCCTTAAAGGTTGATATCTGACGGATAATAAAACATCAATAACTCATCCGCGAAGTGCTGTTAAATGGCATCTCCGGATGAGTTTTCTTTTGCACTGATCTTAGTGAAAAAGCTTATCGTAAAAGGAATGCAGATAAGGCTTGTCATGACATCTGCAATGGCCTGTGATACCTGTATTCCGGGAAGACCGAAGATAACGCTTGCCACTATAAGGACAGGAATAAAACAAAGTCCGTTACGAAGTGAAGATAAGAATGTCGCATTGAACTTGTAACCTATGCTTTGGAACATCATGTTATTGCATACCTGGAAAGGTACGACGAGAAGACCTATGCACTGCGCTCTGAGTGCGGGAATGCCGATGCTGATTACTTCAGGGTCATCTCTGAACAGCTGGATGAATGTTCCCGCGTTGACGAAAGTGATTATTGCAGCGATTCCGAGAAGTAAAGATCCGAAGGCAAGTGTAAAGAAGAATCCCTTACGTACACGGTCGTACTTTTTTGCACCGAAGTTGAATCCGGCAACAGGCTGGAAGCCCTGGCCGATTCCGAGTACGGCACTGAAGACGAACATGCATACTTTGTTGGCGATGCCCATGGCTGCGATCGCGGCATCTCCGTAAGCGCCTGCAGCGTTATTCAGCACCATGGTCGATATGCTCGCAAGTCCCTGTCTGGCAAGGCTTGGAAGACCTGTCGTGATAATGTCTCCCATTACATTCGCCTTGAACTTCGCGTATTTGAAAGAGAGCGAAGTCTGGGTCTTCTTTAATATGAACATGGTCAGAAGGATCGCCCATGAGAGGTACTGTGATATGGCGGTAGCAAGTCCTGCGCCGAGTATTCCCATATTAAACTTTTCCATGAAGAGGGCATCGAGAAAGATGTTGACGATACCGCCTGATGTGAGTCCTATCATCGCGAAAAAAGCTCGTCCTTCATATCTTAAGATGTTATTCATTACGCAGCTCGATACGAGCGCAGGAGCAGCGCAGAGAATGCAGATCGCATAAGTCTTGGAATAGGGCAGTATCGTCGGTGTGCTTCCCAATAGAAGCATGAGAGGTGTCAGAAGGAGGCTTCCAAGTATCAGTATCGCAAATCCTGAGAAAAGTGCTGAATAGAATCCAGTGGCAGAGAATGTCCTAGCGCTCTCGATATCTTTCTGTCCGAGCTTCCTGCTGATGATGCTTCCGCTTCCGTGACCGAACATAAAGCCTATCGCCTGAAGTATCGCCATAAGACCGAGGACAACGCTTGTAGCGCCGCTTGCGGATGTGTTGATCTTTCCTACAAAGTAGGAGTCAGCCATATTGTAGAGCGTGGTAACGAACATGCTGATCATGGTAGGTATACCAAGCCTTATGATAAGGGCCGGTATAGGCTTTTGTGTCATCATGTCGAACTGTGATGCGTACTTTTTCATATTATCCACCGTAAAAAACCAATACCTTCTAATACCACTTTTCGCTAATGTTTTCAATGTTCTATTGATTTGGGATAGCCCAAGTGATAGCATTTTCGCGGAAAAATCATAGAACGGATAAGAGATCAATGAGTTATTTATACGAGACACATCTTCACACATGCGAGGCAAGTGCATGCGGTAAGGTTCATGGTGAGGATTATATCCCTTACATGCTCGAGAAGGGTTACAACGGAATAATCGTTACGGATCACTTCTTTAACGGCAACACATGCGTTCCTGAAGACCTTCCCTGGAAGGAAAGGGTTGAGATTTACTGCTCCGGCTATGAGCGTGCATTGAAGGCATCGGAGGGCACTGATCTTAAAGTAATGTTCGGTGTCGAATATAACTTCTGGAAAGATGAATATCTTCTTTACGGAATCGATAAAGAGTGGCTCCTTAATAATGAGTGCATCATGGAGATGACAAGACATGAACTTTTTGAAGCAGTTCACAAGGCCGGCGGTCTCATGATCCAGGCTCATCCTTTCAGAGAGAGGGATTACCTTACGGATATCAAGCTCACACCGACTGCCTGTGACGGAATTGAAGTATATAACGCAGCCAACAAAGCGAACATGAATGCTCTTGGGTTTGAATACTGCAGCAAGCTGGGCCTTCCAATGACAGCCGGTTCCGATATTCATTTCTTTCACGATAATGCGATGGGCGGAATGCTTTTCGAGACAAAGCTCGAATCAGTTGCTGATTATGTATCGTTGGTAAAGAAGGGAATGGGAACACCGGTTTCGATCAGTCCTGACGGCACTGTAACACCCGTCAGAGACATTCCTGAACAGACTGTGTCTACGGCACTGCCGACACTTCCGGTCCTCTATCCTGAAGGTAAATAATAAGCTAATATTTTTAACGGTAAAGCAGGGTTCTTAAGGGACCCTGTTTTTTATTCGTAAGGTTATAACATATAAACCTATTGACATAGTAGGTAATACGTGTTAATTTTATCCCAATCTGAGAAAGGGGCAGTGGCAAGTGAAACAGTTTATTGGAACATCAATGTGTATCATGTGCTGTTTTAAGTCACCCTCCCGTATGTTTCAGGTGATGTGATCACCTTTTGGCTTAGCAGAAGATGAGTGTACGGGAGTTTTATTCAAACTCCCTTTTTTATTTTTCGGAACAAGGAGAACATCATGAGTATCGAAAAGGACATCGAAAACTATATCCGATCAGGCGAATCAGAAGAGCAGGGACTTGGACTTGAGATCGAGCATTTTGTAATCGATGACAAGGGAAACCAGATCGGATTCCACGAAGTATCGTCTCTTATAGAGAAAGTTGGTTTAAGTCTTAAAGCAAAACTGATCTATATGGACGGATATCCAGTCGGGTATCTTACAAGCGAATATTCAATTACGCTCGAACCGGCATGCCAGTTTGAGATAAGCATCAGTCCTTATTCTGATCTTGTGACCATCAGAAAAGTATATGAGAAGTTCATTGAACTGTGGACACCGATCTTAAATGAACTTGGGTATCACCTCGTGACAAAAGGCAACCTTCCTCTGGTTGAAACAGGTGCAATCGATCCGGACGAGATAACGCTCTCGCCCAAAAAGAGATATAAGTACATGGATGCGTATTTCAGGCATTCAGGTAAATACGGCAAGTACATGATGCGTGCTTCTGCATCGACCCAGGTATCCGTGGATTTCAGATCTGAAGATGATCTTGTGCGTAAACTTATTGTACTTCAGAAGATCTCTCCTATCCTCATGATCGCAATGGAAAACAAGACATGTCCTGATTCAACACTTAAGGGGAATCCCGGCAAACCTCACCTTTTCAGGATACAGGAATGGGATGATCTCGATCCTTCAAGAACAGGTTTTTATCCGCATTCATTTGATCCAGATTTCGGGTACAGGTCAGTGGCAGATACAGTTCTTCACACACCCCTGATCCTGCTTACTGATAATGGCGAGACAACAGATGTCGGTTCTGATACGGCGGAGGATCTTTTCGCGAAAAAAGTGATCAAGGAAGAGACTCTGGATGAAGCAAGAGAGAAGCAGCTGATCGAGCATTTCATATCAATGGGATTTTTCCATTTCAGGATAAAGAAATATATCGAGATCCGTGTCGCAGACAGTGTTCCTCTGGACAGGGCATTAGGTTATGTCGCATTGATCAAAGGCATTGTGTATTCAGATGAGAATCTTGGCATACTCGAAAAGGAACTGTCTTCCGTCGATACGATAGATAAGATCCAGCAGGCTGTTGAAGCAATCGAGGTAGACGGATACAACGCTGTGATTTATGGCGGCAGGACAGCATCCGAATGGGCAGCTCATCTTGTGGAGCTTGCACTTGCCGGTTTATCAGGTAAAGATAAGGAGTATTTGGAAAGTGTGCGAACTTTTTGGGGTATCGGCTGACAAAAAGATCAAGGTGAATAAATACCTTGATGTGTTCTTCAAGCACAGTGTCGAACACCATAACGGGTGGGGCCTGGCGCTGCTTGATGACGGCCTTATCTCTGTCGAGAAAGAACCTGTCCGCGCAGTGGACAGTGCATACTTAAAGAACAGGCTGACCGGCAACATCGAGACGTCAAGATGCATGGCTCATATCCGCAAAGCGACTGTAGGTGATGTCAGCTTTGGCAATACGCATCCGTTTGTGTTAAGTGATGCTTCAGGAAAGAAGTGGGTGTTCGTTCATAACGGAACTATTTTCGAGTCAGCAGTATTAAGTCCATATCTTTATGTGCAGGAAGGCACGACTGACAGTGAACGTGTTCTGTATTATATCGTCGAATGGATCAACAGACTTATCCTTAACGGTTTTGATGATGCGAGGAAGATCAATTTCATCAACGAGATCGTCTTAAAACTTACTCCCGGAAACAAGCTGAATTTCCTTCTTTACGACGGAGATTATATGTATGTTCATAAGAATGAGCCGGGTACGATGTACAGGTTAGTAAAGCCCGGTTCAGTGATCATTTCCACCCATCCGCTTGATGATTCTGACTGGGAGGAAGTGCCGCAGAACCAGCTCCTCGTATATAGGGACGGTGAACTTGTTTATGAAGCAAAGCCGCACAGGAATACTTATATCCATGATGAGGAAAAGATGCGTCTTCAGTACATCGATCATTCGATGCTGTAATCTTAACTTTACCTTATTTTCGACACCTTCGCTTTGACAATGCAGAATAGTTCGCTATACAATAATGCTCGATGGAATAAGTACTAACTCTATGGAGGATTAGATTATGGAAAACAACAATCAGTATCAGCCGCCTGTACAGCCGGTTCAGCCCGTGCAGCCTCAGCAGGCCGCATATCAGCAGCCGGTCCAGCCTGTAGTATATCAGCCCGTTCAGCAGGCATATCAGGCACAGCCCCAGCAGCCCATAGATCCTAACTACGCTGCTGTTGCCAAGGACTTCCTTACCAAGGCTATCGTATCTTGCTGTATCAGTTCTCTTCCTATCGGAAGCATCATTGCTATCAACATGGCTACCAAGAACAGAAAGAACATTCTTGATTACATCGGCCGCGGCGGTCTTCACACAGAAAGGATCAAAGTATCTTCCGCGTTAAGCCGTGCTGGCAGATATTCCGGAATAGCAAGCACGATCTTCTGGGGTATCTATTTTGCATACTTCGCAATCGTTATTTCGATCGCAATCTTTGCAGCTGTCGGATCACAGTTCTGATCAGACAATTATCAGTCAATCATGAAAGGTGCCTTTTCAAAAGGGCACCTTTTTTATTCTTGATGTGCGCGTGCGCCCTCCCGTGAGATGCCCCGTGTAGATTTCCGAAAAGTTATACCGTCAGATATATGTTCCAAGATATGCGAACTCGGTAGGCTCGGCATCAAGCTCGCAAAGGAGCGAGATGACTTCTTCAGAATAAGCTGATGCTTCGAAGTCAAGATAGAACATGAATTCGAAGTCCTTGCCGGGGATAGGACGTGATTCGATCTTGGTGAGGTTAAGGCCAAGAGAAGAGAACTTCGCAAGTGTATCTGCGAGTGCGCCAGGAGTGTGTCCCAAAGCGAGCATTACGGATGTCTTTGAGGCACCGGGGAAGATCATGAGATCTTTTGTGATGCAGATGAAACGTGTGTAATTGTTATCTGTGTTCTGGATGTCATCCTTGATCGCTTCAAGTCCATAGAGCTGCTGGCAGTCAGCAGATGAGATAGCAGCGACGTCCTTTCTTCCTGAATCGGCAACACTCTTGGCTGCGACAGCTGTGTTCTCGACGATGTTTACTTTGATATCCGGATGTTCTTTAAGGAACTTGCTGCACTGGCCGATAGCCTGGCTGTGGGAATAAACTTCGCGGATATCTTCAAATCTTGTACCGTGATTTGCGAGAAGCTTGTGGCTGATCCTTAACTTGTAATCCCTGACGATGTGGAATTTGTGGCCGACCATAAGATCGTAGACCTGGGTAACGGAACCGAAAGAGCTGTTCTCGATGGGGAGGATGCCGAACTTGCAAAGTCCGGATTCGACTGCCTGGAATACGCCGTCGAAAGTTCTGAAATACATGATGTTGGCATGACGGAAGATCTTGTCTGTAGCGATCTGTGAATAAGCTCCCTCGATACCCTGGCAGGCGACCATGGGTGACTTGGGAAATTCCTTGGGTGTTGTCTCAAGCGCTGCATGGATCTGATCGGCAAGCTCAGTCCTCGTGCCGTACTCCATGTTGCGGTAAGAGTGGCTTAAGTTGAACATTGTGGTGAAGAGAACGCGCTCGTAGTTGTCGATGAGAGAGTTGGAAGTCTCAAGTCCTGAAAGATAACTTCTCTCGTAACGTCTGCTCTTTAATGCAATCTCTGATTTGCTCAGAGTCTCGTTCGCCATCTTGCTTGCCTCGAGTCTTTCAGCGAAAAGTTCTCTGATCTGCTGATCGATCTCTTCAATGCGTTTTCCGGCCTGTTTCTGTGTCATGTTTTTCATCCTCCGTCAAATTAAAAGCCCCGTAGTCTTGTTCACTGCGGGGCTCATTAAATACGTAAATCAAGTCGTTATTTACATGCAGTGAACATTAACCCCTATTTCTAAAGGCAAAAAAGAAATCACGCCATGTAAATGCAAAATTCGTCATGTGGCAATTATATACCTTTGATTTCGTTTGTAAACACTTTTGTCGAAAAGTGTTCGAAAAAGAATTTGCTCGCCGGACCTGCTTTTCGGGCAAAAATAAGGAAAATCAGGGGTTTGCCAGGGGCGCTCTGCTCCACACCATATATTTAATATTAAAAGAGGGGGCTCCTCGTGTTATAATTGCAACCTATGAAGATCAGAGTTTTTACAGCGATTCTTGTCTGCAAGATCATAAGAGGCCTCGCAAAGCTTGCAGGGCGCGGTTCCAGTCTGCCCGGCAAATATGCTCTTAAGATCTGTCCGGATATTCTCTCGCAGTTGAAGCTCCCGGAACTGTCTCTGGCAGTTACGGGTTCTAACGGCAAGACATCCACAGTCGAGATGATCGCGCACATATTGAGAAGCAACGGACTTAAGGTTGCATATAACAAGGAAGGCTCCAACCAGATCGAAGGTGTTGTTACTTTCCTAATAAGTGATTCCACGATGAGCGGCAAGGTCAAGAGCGATGTCGTTCTCCTCGAAGCAGATGAGAGATATTCAAGACACATCTTTAAGTATTTCCATCCGAAGTATTTTGTTATCAATAACCTTTACAGAGACCAGATGACAAGGAACGGTCATCCGGAGTTCATTAAGAGCGTTATCGGACAGGCTGTCTACGATGACATGACCCTGATCCTCAATGCTGACGACCCGCTCGTCGCAAGCTTTGGAAAAGGCAGGGAAGGCACTATTTATTTTGGTGCTGATAATCTTCCTTCCGATACGAAGACTCATGAGGGAATCTACGATGACGGCAAGTACTGCCCTGTCTGCAAGAAACCCATGGCGTATGAGTATTACCATTACAATCACATCGGAAAGTTCAAGTGCACATCCTGCGGTTTTGAAAGACACGCTGCTGATCATTCGCTTACTTCAACTCAGGAAAAAGACGGAAAAGCTTCGATCACGATCGATGGCAAATATGAGATCCCGGTATTCTTTACAGGTATTTACCATTGCTACAATATCCTTGCTGCATTTACTGCGGCAGTGACTTCCGGAATTGCACCTGAGAAGGCAGCTGAATCTCTCGGAGGTTATATCCTTAAGTCAGGAAGGATCTCTGACTTTACACTCGGAAAACTTGACGGAAGACTTCTTCTTTCGAAGCACGAGAATTCCGTCTCATACGACCGCTCGATCGATGTCGTTGCAAACGATAAGCGTAAGAAGAGCGTCATGATAATCGTCGATGCGATCAGCCGCAAGTACTATACTTCTGATTCCAGCTGGCTCTGGGATATTAATTTCGAGAAGCTCTGTGGAAGCGATGTCGAGAAGATAATCCTTGCAGGCCAGTACTGCGATGACTTGGCAGTCAGATTTGAACTTGCAGGTGCAGATCCTGATAAGACCGTCTACTTTACGACAGTTCAGGAAGCAGCGGATTACTGCGCACATAATCTCGATTCTTTCCTTTATGTGATCACATGTTTCTCTGATAAGGAGAAGATCTTATCGATCGTGACAAGGAGGGAACTCTCATGAACGTAAAGATCTTATATCTCTATCCGGATTTCATGAGCCTTTACGGCGACAACGGCAATGTCAGGATCATGGACAGAAGGCTTAAAGACCAGGGCTTTGAAGTCGAGATAATAAAGCGTACCGTAACTGACAGCGACATTGATTTTACGGATGTTGATTTTGTTTATATGGGTTCAGGTTTTGAGTCCAACAGGAACATTGCGGCAAAGCATCTTGCCGGATTTAAGGACGCTCTTGTGAAAGCAGTGGACGACGGTGTTCCTATGCTTTTTACAGGCAACAGTTACGATATCTTAGGCAAGGGAATTACCACTGCTGACGGCTCATTTGTCGAAGGCCTCGGCATTTTCGGATTCACATTCAAAGAGCAGATCGAAAAGCGCTACACAGGCGATGTCGTTCTGGAAGACTGCGCTATAAACGAACGCTATGTCGGATTCGTCAACAGGGCAGGGGTTCCGGAGAATAATGAAGAACTTCTTTTCGATGCGGTAAAGGTGATCGGCAATGTTCCGCTGACAAAAGATGCTGTAAGAAAGAACCATCTCCTGGGTATAAGTCTCATAGGCCCCGTGCTCCTTAAGAACCCCAAGCTCGCGGAGATCTTCGTAAATGAGATATGTGAGCGAAAAGGCGTTAAGGCAAAAGTTATTGAGTATCCTCATTCCGAAAAGAGTCACGCCGTGACATTAAAGGCCTTGATGGAAGCAGAACTGTAAAACACGCGCGCGTTTTATGATATACTGACAAGCTAGGAGGGATAGTATGGCTGATACAATTAAATGCCCGAATTGCGGGTCAAATCTTACACTTAATGCTGATACACAAAAACTCGAATGTCCTAACTGCGGATCTTCGTTTGATCCTGCAGAATTAAGCGGCATTACAGTTGATGAACTCGAGGCAAAGCCTGCCGAACCGACAGATCCCGCGCAGAACGTTCAGTCTGCTGCAGAACAGGTCCAGGAACAGGCTCAGGCCGGACAGCAGCAAACACAACCCGAACAGACAGAATTCGTATGCAATGCATGCGGTGCCAAGCTCATAACAGATGCTCATACATCTGCTACACTCTGTGCTTTCTGCGGTTCTCCTGCACTTGTCGGAAAGAGACTTACAGAGCAGTTCCAGCCGCAGTACATGATACCGTTCAAGTATTCGAGAAAGTCTGCTGAAGAAGCTTTCTTCAAGTGGGCAGGAAAGGGCAAATGGACACCCTTCGGATTTGCTTCGAAGAAGAGCCTTGAGAAGATGACAGGCCTTTATGTTCCGTTCTGGCTTTTCAATATCGACGGTACGATCGAAGCTTCCGGAACAGGTGACAAGATCCACTACAGCGGAGACGACGAGATCATCGAGACATTTGATTTTGAACGTAATGCAAAAGTCAGATGGACCAATGTTCCTCTGGATGGTGAGACGAGGATCGATGACCTTCTCATGGAAGCTATAGAGCCTTTTGATTTCAATGCTCTTATTCCTTACGATTACAAGTATCTTCCGGGATTCTATGCCGACAGATATGACCAGTCGCCGCAGGACCTTGCTGCACGTGCCACAAAGCGCGGCCTCGATGGAATCGATGCGGCTCTCAAAGGATCCTTAAAGGGAGTTTACGACAAATACAGATTCAAGAAGAACTTAAGCAGGATCGATGCGATGGAAGCTAACTACGCATTGCTGCCTGTATGGTTCATGTCTTACAAGTACCGCAACAAGTACTATTATTTCGCGATGAACGGACAGACAGGCGAAGTTGCCGGCAAGATCCCGGTAAGCCCTGTTAAGAAGATGATGCTGTTCTTCATCGTTCTCGGTATTCTTGCTGTTATCACAAGATTCGTCTTGGGTTTGATCATGAGGGGGTTCTGGGGATGAGCGAAAACAACGTTGATTTAAATGAGATGAATCAGAATCAGAACAGTACCCCGAAGCTCTCGGTGCTTTCTGAACTTAACGGCGCATCAATAGGTGTAGGCATCGGCCTTATCTGCATAATCATTGCAAGCCTGGCCTTCTATATCTTCATGAACCTGTCTCCCAAGAAGACAGTAAAGGTAGTAGATGATGCCAATCTGTTTTCGAGTGAGGAAGCAGATGCCATTGAAGATGCAGCGAAAAAACTGTCCAAGGAAAAGGACATCAATGTCGTTATCGTTACTACTAATGATAAGGGCAGCAACTACACAAACTCTGATGATGACGAGAAGAGATTTGCTGAAGACTACTACATGAAGAGCGTCAAGACTGTTCCTCTCCAGAACAACTCAGGTGTATGCATCCTTATTGACGTTACACTCGATTATAAGGGCGGAAGATTCTTCTGGCTTTACACATATGGTACAGCTCATTTTGCCGTAGATAACGATGAATGTTATGGCCTTTTCAGAGGTCACCTTGACCAGCTCGGAAACGGACAGTACGGTACGGCAGTTGAAGAGATAACAAGACAGCTCGGCGATTACGAATACCAGAATTATGCTGCAATCGTATTCTTTACGATCATCATTCCAGTCGGATTATCCTTGGTGATTACCGGTCTTGCATCACCCAGAAGAAGACTCGACAAGCTTCCTGCTATCAGCACCTACGGAATTGCTGCCAATAACAAGGTGGACAGATCCGATAAGTTCCTGCGTAAGAGAGTCATCCATCATGAGTCATCGTCTTCAGGCGGAGGCGGATTCTCCGGTGGTGGCGGCGGCTTCTCCGGTGGTGGCGGAGGAGGCGGATTCTCCGGCGGTGGCGGCGGACGCTTCTAATATGTTAGAATATCGCGGATATTTTAACGGTGAAGGATAATTATGCTCAGTATCGTCGTTCCGGCCTATAACGAAGGCGAACACATCTACGACAATCTCATGACCATCGATAAGGCGCTTAGTGCGTTTACTTCGGACTATGAGATCATTGCCGTCAACGATGGAAGCAAAGACAACACCGGCGCAGAAGCAACACGCGCTGCAGCTGATAATCCCCGCATCAAAGACTTCGGTTATGACGTGAACCGCGGCAAGGGCGGAGCTGTCGCATGGGGTGCTGTCAACAGCACCGGCGATATCGTCGGCTTCATAGATGCTGACCTCGACCTTTCACCTGACATGATCGCCGGCTACTTTGAAGAGATGAACAAGTCCGGAGCTGACATCGTCATCGGTTCAAAGATGCACAAAGATTCCAAGCTCGAATATCCTTTTGCAAGGAAAGTATTCTCACTCGGCTATTACCTCATGCTCAAAGTCCTATTCGGCCTTAAGTGCCACGACACGCAGACCGGACTTAAGCTTTACAGAGGCTCTCTTATCCGTGAGATAGCACCCTTAAGAAGGATCGACGGATATGCTTTCGACATCGAACTTCTGGCTCTGGCATCCGGAAAGAAGGCCAAGCTCATCGAGATGCCGGTCGAGCTGAACTTCACCAGAGGCGAATCCTTCGGCCGTATCAAGTTCAAGGATGTGTGGAAGATGTTCACCGACACCTGGAAGATATGGTGGAACCTTAAGGTAAAGAAGTCGTATTACAAGTAAATTCCCGGAAATGCTTTCGGGGCTTTTTTTCGCCCCTTTAACCCAGCGAAAAGGACATGCCGCCCCTTCCGGGCCCTAGTCTACCTTCACCCGATTTGCTGATTTTTTGCCAATTCGGCACTGATTTTGGCAATGATTTGGCAAAATCAGCCTGTTTTGCTATTTTTTTGCTAAATTGAGCCCTGATTTGGCAAAAATTCAGCAATTGCTCCACACTTCATTATTCATGAAACCAGAGTTGCCCCACACTTCATTATCCATGAAACCAGAGTACGCAAAAGTGTACGCATTTGACCTCGAAATGAGTACAATTTTACCCTTTGTACGCCACAAGACCAAAAAACGTACGCATTTGGCATCAAAATGCGTACAGTTTCGCGCACTGTATGGAGCAAGACCTAATTAGCATCGTCACCACGAGTTATCAGTCAAATAATTGTCATAGATAATTAAGAGCATTTTAAGAAGTGTTGCGGTATACTATTGATGGCGTGAAAAACATGCTTTGATAATCTCAAAGCGTAAGAGGTATAGATTGGCTTTACATTTTGCAAAACGCATAACTGAATATAGGCTCGCGAAGGAACTTTTCAGCCGCGGCAAGGATATCATCCTGAGTCCTGAAGCTCAGGTGATGAAGACATTTATTCAGCATGGTGAGACAACTGTTTTTGAGCATTGCCTTGCAGTTGCCAAGTACAGCCTTCTTTTTGCACATTTCCTTGAGAGAACGCTTAAGATCAAAGTGGACAGAGACAGCCTTGTAAGAGGCGCGCTCCTTCACGATTATTTCCTTTACGACTGGCACGACAAGAATGTTCCGGGCAGAAGAGTCCACGGATTTACCCACCCCGGTGTTGCCATGAGGAATGCTGACAGGGACTTCGGACTTAACGATATCGAGAGAGATATCATCTCCAAGCATATGTTCCCTCTGACACCTTTCCTTCCTATGCACCGCGAGAGCTATATCGTTACTATCGCTGATAAGTGGTGCGCACTGGCTGAGACATTTAAGATCGATGTATCTTCTTACATCATCTACCGTGTTAACTTCAATATCGCCCTTGTTGACGGCGATTTTTCTATCGACTACGGCGAGACGAAGGCTGAGTCCTAAGCTTTCTGCCGCATGCGCGTTGAGAATCTCACAACTCTGATCTATATCACCAGAGGCAGCGACTGTCTCTTTATCCGCAAGACCAGAAAAGGCGACATGAACCTCGACAAGTATCTTGGCATAGGCGGACATTTCGAGTCTGATGAGACTGCTGAAGAGTGCGTCTTAAGAGAACTCTCCGAGGAGGCAAAGATCGGCTTCGATTCGCTCGAGAACTTCTCTTACAGAGGCCTTATCACTTTTATCTCATCCGAATATCCTACCGAGTACATGCATGTATTCACAGCATCTGTGCCTGACAGCTTCGTCCTTCCGGAGAACGCATGTGATGAGGGCGAGCTCTGCTGGGTGCCTTTGAAGGATATATGTGATCTTCCTGTCTGGGAAGGCGATAAGATCATGTTCGATTATCTTTTCGGTGAGCATAAGGATTCGGGATTTTTCACAATGAAGCTCAGATATGAAGGCGACAGGTTAGCTGAGCATATCGAAAAGAATTGGTGACAGCTTCTATTCCATCTTTTTCAGCGAAAAACATGGTGATAGAGTCGGAAGCCTTTTAGCATTGCTCCGCGAAATGGATTATGATATATTACGTATTGAAATCTTAAAGAAAGGCAGCTCTCGTATGCATTGGATAACACCCAACATTCAGCTTATGTTCGGTTCCATCAAGGCGTCCTATGGGAGAAGTCTGCCTATTTGTAGGAAATAACGCATAGGACCTATTAATTAAACTGATGACTTCTCCTTTTATTCAAAGTTGAATTAAAAGGAGTTTTTTTATGTCAAAAAATAGCACTAAGAAGCAGCTCACGCTTCTGTATATATCAAATTTCATATCCAACATCTCGATCGCCGGCGCAGCGTGGGTGCTGCTTTTGGTAAGCGACGGATATTCGCTTATTCAGGTCGGCTTTGCCGAGACGGTTTTCCACATCGTAAGTCTCATGGCTGAGATCCCTTCAGGCATGTTTGCTGATGTGTTCGGGCGCAAGAAGAGCCTCATCGTCAGCTGTATGATGGGGATGTGCTCTGCACTTGTAAGAGGCTTTATTCCGGGCTTTGCGGCCGTATGCGTGTCGGTCGGATTCTCGGCGCTTTCATATAACTTCGCATCAGGAAGCGACAGCGCGCTTGCTTATGATTCTCTGCTTGAAGAAGGGCAGGAGAGTAAGTACGACAGGTATATCTCGACACAGACAACTATCTACCGTATATCGAACGGTCTTGCGACACTTTTCGCGGGTGCGGCTGTCATTATGGGAAACAGGAATGCACAGACACTGTCACTTGGATTGTCTCTTATAAACATGATCTTCCTTTTGTCACTGCGTGAGAATAAGGTCATCCTCAATAAGGCAGGAGAATCACTCGGCAAGAGGATCAGGGATGTCTACAGGGGTGCGTTCAGCTTCCTTAAAGGCAATAAGAAGGTAGCAGGACTCATATTCAGGAACGCTTTGGTCGGCGGTATCGATGTGCTGCTCCTATTCTTCCTGCAGGCGAAGCTCCCGATGACGGGCATTCCTGAGTGGACTTTGGGACCTTTGCTCTTCATCATGTCGATGGGCGGCATCCTGGGCGCTCTGGCTGCGCGTAAGGTGAAGAAGGTGACGCTGGGTAAGTTATTTATCTTCTGCATCTCACTGGCGCTCATAGGGCTTGCCAGCGAGTTTACGGGCATATGGTATCTGATGACGCTTGGAGGCTTTGCGACGGCATTTGCTGATGACCTAATACAGATAAGATCAGACATTGCTTTGAACCAGATGGTGCCGGCAGAGCAAAGGGCGACGCTGATATCAGTTAACTCGTTCTGTTTCTCGGTACTTATGATCGTTATGTCGCCGCTTGCAGGATTTGTCTTCTCACTCGGGTGATCAGAATGGGTATTCATCATCCAGGTTTGTTATAAAGCGGCGCTGATGTCAGAAGCAAAACGTGCCGGATGTTATAATAAGCGTGTAAAAAGGCAGGAAATTGACCTGATGAATCAATAATTGGAGTGAGGCGCAAAAACCTTGCGGTTGACAGACTGTAACATTGTTACAACAGCTATTTGGAGGTATAAACCGTGAAGATCTACGATATAACACAGGAACTTTTCAGCTGCGCTGTCTATCCCGGTGATCCTTCACCTGAGAAAGAGATAAAACTGAGTATCAGCGATGGAGCGGTCTGCAATTTGACTGCATTTAAGATGTGCGCTCATAACGGTACCCATGTAGATGCACCATATCACTTCATCAATGACGGCAAGACTATAGATCAGGTCGATATGGAAAGGTTCATCGGATATGCTTTTGTCATCTCACATGAAGGTGATATAACAGCTGAAGATGCCCATTCTTTTATATCACAGGCCAGAGAGGCTGCGTTAAGTTCCGGAAATACCGAATGCGACTGCTATAACAGGATACTCGTAAAAGGCGATGCGACCATGACAGAAGATGCGGCAAAAGTTTTCGCAGAGAATAGGATAATGCTTTTCGGAAACGAGTCACAGACGGTAGGACCGCTTGATGCACCGATGGCTGTTCATCTGATCATGCTGGGCGCTGAGATCGTGCTTCTTGAAGGTATAAGGCTTGGAGAGGTTCCAGACGGTGTTTATCTTTTGAACTCCGCACCGATAAATCTCGGTGGATCAGATGGTGCTCCGTGCAGAGCAGTGCTTCTCAAACTCTGATTTTTCGGAAATATGAACTAAGGTAAACTTTCGATATATATTGTTACCCCTTATTCAAGACTGGAATAAGGGGCAACAATTTTATTTAATCATTTCTACTCTTGCCCGTTATCTTCACCGCCGTCAGTATCGTCCGGCTCCTGAGGAGCAGGAACCGTTTCTGCCTGATTTTCTTCGGTTTTTGAGGGTGCATCAGGAGCAGAGTTTTCCTTTACACTGTCATCTTCCTTGGGAATTTCAGGAGTATCAACGGCCTTCATTTCGAGCTTTAATGCATATTCTTCTTTTGGCATCGGCTTCGAATAGAAGTAACCCTGGATCATGTCGCATCCTTCTGCTGCGAGGAAGTCTACCTGTGACTGATAATCAACGCCTTCAGCGACGGTGGTCATATTGAGCTTCTTGGCAAGCTGCAAAGTCTCTGCAACAACGATCTCAGCTCTTTCGTTATGCTTTTCACCGCTGAAGAAACCGGCATCAAGCTTTAATATATCAAGCGGCATATCCTTAAGCGAGTTAAGTGAGGAATAACCTGAACCGAAGTCATCCATGGATACGAGGAAGCCATAACTCTTAAGCTTCTTGATCGTTTTGAGCATTTGCTTGGTGTCATCGAAAAATGCACTTTCAGTAAGCTCGATCTCGATAAGGTTGTGCGGAGCACCTTCTCTGTCGATTATCTCTTTGATCTGCTCAGCCAGATTTGTCTCGGCGAAATGAGCACGGGAAACATTGACTGATACGGGAACACATTTTCTTCCTTCGTCGAGCCAGCTCTTCTGGTCTCTTGCGACGTGTGAAAGCATATAGTGGTCGATCTCCGTGATGAATCCGCTCTTCTCGAAGATGGGGATGAACTGTCCGGGAGTAACGAAGCCCATATCATCAGAGACCCATCTGATAAGAGCCTCACAGCCCCTGAGTTCGTTAGTGCGGGGATCGAACTTAGGCTGATAGTAGACTTTGAATTCTTCCTTTTCGAGTGCGTCACGCTGCCTCTCTGTAACCAGGTCGATCCACTTCTCATCTTCGACGAGCTTGTTGTCGAAAAAGGCTATTCCGGTATCATCGGTAGCCTCAAGTGTAGCGCGTGCGGAAGACGCATTGTTGTAGAGCAGATCGATATCAGCATCTTTTCTTATCTTGGGGTCGATCATGCAGACGCCTGCCTGGAACTTGAAGTCGTGATCGCCGCTAAGGACAGAGAGACTCTTAATGATCCGGTCTACGCGTGCGTTAGCGTCAGCTGCCGTGGCAGCCTTTATGAGTATCGGGAAATGGGCGAGGGAGCTGTGAGCGCAGATCTCGTTCTTATCAAGAGAAGAACTGATAGTTTTCCAGATATCGCGAAGCTTCTTTTCGCCAGCTTCGACTGAGTGACAGAGCACATAGTTCCTGTATCTTACAAATGCGAGACTGACAATGGCGTATTGTACGTTGTTTCTTCTCTTCCTTAATATCTCTTTGCTCTTTAATGCGAACCAGAACCAGTTACGGTTTCCTGTGACATGATCTCTGAAGACAATGTTTCTCATCTTTCTGTTATTTATATGAGTCCTGATGACATTGATCAGAAGAAGTATGAAGATGATTCCTGAGATAACAGCGCTTAACAGAGCAAAGCAGCCGATATAGATGACATCTGTAAGATGAATATCAATATGCGTCTTGAAAGCGATCAGCTCTTTTCCTTCCTTAACTTCGAAGACAGTCCAGTAAGGGACAGGAACGCTGCCGTTGTTGAAGATGGACGTAAGAAGATCCTGATCATTTAAGATCTCGAAGGAATTAGGGGAGATGCTGTTGTCTTCGATGTCGAAGAATGACGTATCTTTGTCGGCACAGTATCTGGCATTATCTGCAACAATGATCCTCAGACTGTCAGGGTCCAAAGGCATTTTGTCGAATCCCGGAATGTTGGTAACGAATGATGCGTTCAGTGGTTCTAACTCATTCTCTTCTTCCGGAATGACAAGAGTCATCTGGCTTCCGGAAGGATAGAGCACATTCCAGTCCTTATCAGAGATGAAGAATTCATATTTTGAGCTGATCTCGCTGTACAGGTTGTCTAACTGGTCTTCTGATGCATTCTCATACAGTTCCGCATAACTGAAGGCAGCCTCAGTCTCAGCTTTTGCCTTGAGATTTGTGGTGTATTCAGCGAAGATCATGGTCGACATGGAAATAGCGATAAATGTGACTATGATCAAAACGGTGTAAATGATAATAGGTAAAACTATCCAGTTCCTTGGAAGCTGATACCTTCTGTTCCTCTTGCTCATATTAATCCACCCCACCCGTATTCTTTAGCCGCATTATAGCATGCAGAAAGGCCGTATTTCCGTGTTTAGTAGATATTTTAGGAATAATTAAGAAAAAATACAGAAACGATATATCTTTATAATATTATAGCGGTGCGCGTTGTTAAGGTTTTCTTAAGGTAAGCCGAATTGTGCGTTAAGGTTGCTTGTGTAAGATTAGGATGCAAAATCCAAGAAGGGGAGAAGGAATATGAAAAGAGTTGCAGCAATAGTGCTTGCTACTGCTATGGTTTTGCCAGTCCTGACAGGCTGTGGAGCTGTGATTGAGAATCAGCCCACAACATCTGAGACTACTGTTCAGGATAACAAGCCGTTAAGAGCGCAGGATGACTACTTCAGATTTGTTAATCAGGACAGATTCAATACATCCGAGTTCAAGTATGGCGAACAAACAGTAGAAGTTGCTTTCAAGACGGATCTTATCGATGATCAGATAGAGAAGATCATCGATGACTGCGTAGCAGGATCAGGTTACAAGAAAGGTTCTGAAGAGGAAGTCATACAGCGTGCTTATAAAATGTTCCAGGCGTATGACTTTGAAAAAGAGAAGATACCTCAAGATCTTATGGATATGATCGAAGCTGTTGATAAAGCGGGTTCGGTCAAAGAACTTCTCCAGCTCGATGCAAGACTTAAAAAAGAGTATGGAGTAGGTGGAATAATCTCGATCAGTACGGATATAAATCCTTTTAAGCCTACTGAGAGAGTCATGAATATAAGTCAGCTTAGTGGTGTTCTCAGCGTTCCTTTTACCTTAATGCGTGACAGTAACAATGCTGCATTCTCTGTTAAGAGAGATGCCGAAGTTGTATTAAGTACAAGAGGTTATGATAAAGAGACCGGAGATAAGTATGGCAAAGCGCTGGCCATGCTCGCTTTGGACATTTATGCGGAGACAGACTTAGATATAACCGAAGATCCAATGGTCTTTAAATATCAGAAGATCATAGGTTCTGATGAGGCAAAGAAGCTCTTAAGCAATGTTGATCTTGACAGCTATCTTGCCGGAATGGGAATAGATAAGAATGCTGCCAAAAAGTATTGCATCACGGATGAGAATCAGCTTAAGGCACTTAATAAGGTGCTGACAGAAGATAATCTTGAAGCTCTTAAGGCATGGGAATTAGGTGAGATATACAAGTCTTATATGAGATATATCGCTCCTCACTATGATCTGCTTGCATCGTACAAAGGCAGAAATTATGAATCGGAACATGACCAGGCGATCAATGAGATAAAAGCGACGTTCTATAATGAGACAGATCCTATCTATGTGGAGCGTCATTATTCTGCAGAGACAGATGAAGCTTTGAGAAAAATGTGTGATGACATCAAGGATGGCTACAGAAAGATAATCAAGAATGCTTCCTGGCTCAGCGATGCGACAAGAGCAGAACTTCTGAAAAAACTCGAAAATATAATCTATCTGACAGGTTCTGATCTCAAGAGACATGATCCTTCTGAATATAGCGATATCACCGGTAATAACTACTACGAGCTTTGCCGTGATTATCAACGTCACTCTTATAATAAGAGCGTAGAAAAATTCAATAAGAATACTCCTGTATCCAGAACAGAAATCAATATGCCGATGCAGATGATGAACGCATGTTACGATTCTTCAAGCAATACGATCACCATTACTTCTGCAATCACTAATGATCCTTTCTTCAATGCAAAGGCTGATTACTTCACAAATCTTGGCGGACTTGGAGCTGTAATCGCACACGAGATGGGTCATGCTTTTGACAGCAACTGCATTCTTTTCAATTCAAAGGGTGAATATGATCCTTCCTGGATCAATGAAAGTGATCTTAAGACTCTTGAAGCACGCAATGAGAAGGCTGCAAAGTATTTCGAAGATAACTTTAAAGTGTTCGGTTATTACCACGTTGACGGTGAACAGACACTCGGCGAGAACTATGCTGACCTCGGTGGTGTAGAGTGCATCGTATCATTGTGCAAGACGAAGGAAGACAGGATCAAGCTTTTTGAGAACTATGCGAAGATCTGGTGCGAGATGCGTACTGACGAAGCGATCATAGACCAGATTGCATATGATGTGCACAGTCCCTCATACATCAGAGTCAATGCGATCCTGTCATCGATCGATGCATTCTATGAGACATATGATGTCAAGGAGGGCGATGGCATGTACATCGCTCCCGAGAAGCGCATTTCGAGATGGTATTAATGGGGTAGAATAGAAGATGAATATTGTATTTAAGAATTCATTGAAAAACATATTCGGAAAACCTTTCCGTACATTGCTGGTGGTTTTCGCGATTTTTATGTGCAGCCTTTGCGCATTGCTTTGCTTTGATCTGGGTGACAGCATCACAAAAGTTCTGACCACTTTCATGGGCAATATCTCAAGAGCTGACTTTATAGTGATGGCTGCAAGCGATGTATCCAAGCTCCCTGATGGTTTTCCCGAAGCAGATACCATGATCATTGTCGCAAACTCCGAGACCCTTTATAAGAAGATCGACGGTGAATACTGCTACGTAACAACAGAGTCTCTTCGTATATATGGTCTTGATCCAAAAGACGCTGAAAGCATGGAGTTTCTCCCTTCACTCGACATCAAAGACGGTGAGATGTATATAACCAAGAAGTTTGCTGAAAACTATGGTTATAAAGAAGGTGATAAGATCACCGTTCACGACAGGGCAAAAAAGGAGGTCGAACTTACTATCGGCGGATTATTACCTGCTGATATGAAAAACCCTCTTATCGCGGGAAGCTCCGGAGTAGTCAATCTCAATACGAGCACTACGCTTAGCTGCGGATACCAGGATGCTGATATGCTCCTTGTAGATCTTAAAGATAATACGAAGATCAAGGAAGCAAAGAAGATGATTGAAGAAAAGTATCCTACGGCTACCTATACCGACCTTTATCTCTCGGATTCAGATAATGCAATGGTGAATGAACTTAAGGCAGTATTCATGCTTATGTTCGTTGTAGCATTTCTTCTGGTTATCTTTGTTACCGCATCGATCTGCAACAGGATCGTAAGCGAGAGAATGCCCTATATAGGCACTTTAAGAAGTCTCGGAATGAGCACTGCCCGTACAGCACGCATACTTTTGCTCGAAAATGTTCTCTATGCTTTGTTCGGAAGTGTTCCTGCAACTGTGCTTTATTCTTTTATCAGACTGCCTATACTGAACCTTTTATTCAATACGGGTTCAGATGATATCAAGCTTGAGTTCCCGCCTTATCCCGTGGTTCTCGTGGCAGGAATCATAATCGGCGCGGTACTTATCGAATGCCTTATTCCTCTTAAGGCGATCCTTAAAGCTCTTAAAACATCGATCAGAGATATTATTTTCGATAACAGGGACACTGCATACAGATTCAGCAAATCATCCCTGATAATCGGTCTAGTCTTTGTTGTTGCTGCTATTGTGACGTTCTTTTTCAGAAAGAATATTATCGGTGCTACATTCTGCATTCTCTCTTCAGTTGTTGCACTTGCATTGCTCTTCCCGAGGATCCTCAAGGCAGTAACCAGTCTTATCGGAAAGATCGCAGAAAGAAGCGGAAATACTGCCTGGTCTTTGGCTGCTACCGAAACAATATCAAGAAAGAGTACAGTCGGAAGCGGCGTCCTCAGTGCTACTGCAGCAGCTATGTGTATCGTTGTGTATGCACTTGCCGGAGGATTATCTGATTCTGTGAGCGGTATTGCATATAACTGTGATGTGGTAATGGAGACTCAAAAGGCTGCTAAGTACTATTCTTATATCGATAACATTGAAGGAGTAACTGACACAGAAATGATCTATAGCAGCCCTGCTACTGTTTGGTTTAACGATGAGACTTTGGATTCTTATGTTGAATTCTTCTCTCTGCCTGAAGGTGGCTTCAAATACTTCACCGGTTTTGAGCAACTTCCGGAATCTTTGGAAAACGGCAGTATTGCAGTTACTAAGACTCTGGCGAATAAATACGATCTTCATGTAGGCGATACATTAAAGGTCACTATAGGCCCTGATTATCTGCTTCCTATGGAAGAAGAGTTTAAGGTCGCCGATATCGTTGAGACAAATTATTATGGCGGTGGCAAGGTAAATATTCTCGTAAGTCCGGGCGATTATAAGAGATTGTTTAACGATATGCCCGGATTGCTCCTTATGAATAGTTCAGATCCGGATGCTCTTAAGAACACGTTGGAGACATATGCCAAGAATACATATAATAAATTGTCGACCAAAGATGAACTTATCGAAGCGCTTCAATCTGACAATGCAAAGACAATTGCAGTTACAACCGCGATCATGGCTATCTCGATAGGAATGACAGCGATCGGTATGATCTCTAACCAGCTCCTTGGCTTTGAAGGAAGAAAGAAGGAATGTGCGGTCATGCTTTCCACGGCAATGAATAAGAGAAAGCTTTCAGGTATTCTCTTTAAGGAAGTCCTTATCGCTTCTATGACTGCTTCAGCAACCGGAACGATAATCGGAACATTATTGACGGTTGTACTGAATGCTGCTCTTATGAGTGCACAGACAATGTCGATGGAAATCAATTTCGAACCTTTGAAGATGCTTGTGTTCTTTGCAGTAATGACAGTGGCATTTACCGCTACAGTACTGTTCCCTATAAAGAACTTAAGGAAGATGAAGATCGCCGAGCAGATCAAGTATGAGTAATATATGGAGGATAATAAAATGAGTGCAATCATTGAAGTAAAAAACGTAAACAAAACATTTGGTAAGAACGAGAATATAAACCATGTCTTAAACGGCGCGGATATGATGGTCGAAGAGGGTGAGTTCGTTTCTCTTATGGGCGCATCCGGTTCAGGCAAATCAACTCTTCTTTATCTTATAGGCGGTCTGGACAGAAACTTTGAAGGAAATATCTCCGTGTGCGGAAAGGACCTTGGAACGCTCAAGGATAAAGAATTGTCTGATCTCAGATTAAAGAACATGGGATTCGTATTCCAGTTCTATAACCTTGTTATGAATCTCAATGTTGAAGACAACATTCTTCTTCCTCAGACGATCAACGGTAAGAAGAAGTCAGAACTTAAAGAGTCTTTAAATGAGATCCTCGAGATAACAGGTCTTACCGAAAAGCGCAAGGCAATGCCTAACACATTGTCAGGCGGTCAGCAGCAGAGAGTTGCAATCGCAAGAGCAGTATTAGGCAATCCTTCCATCATCCTTGCAGATGAGCCCACAGGTAACCTCGATACCGCATCAAGTAAAGAGGTTATGGAACTTTTCGCAAGACTTAATAAAGAAAAAGGACTTACCATCCTCCAGGTAACACACTCTGAACAGTGTGCTGAATATGGTACCCGTATCGTAAAACTTGTCGACGGTAAGACCGTAGGTTAAAGCCCTCTCTTAATACCCAGATATAGATGCAGAAAGCAGCTGTGCATTATGTGCGGCTGCTTTTTGTTATGATGATAACTTGACAATGTAAAGATAGCAGATATAATTATCGAAATTGACACTGTCAAGATTGGAGAGGGATCGTGAGAAAGAAGATCATGGTAATTGCGTTATGTGTTTTAGCTGTACCGGTACTGATCTTAGCTGTCTGGGCGCTGATGAGTCCCGGCAGGATCAGGACATATAGTGAACCTGACAGCATCTCTGAAAAGTTTGTAATGGATATTAACGGTGCTCCAAATGGCTTCTTCATTAACGGGAAGAATAAGGATAATCCCGTACTGCTTCTGGTATCGAGCGGCCCCGGCACCGACGATTATGTCTTTACTGATAAGTATAAAGATATGAAGCTTGAAGAAGACTTTACTGTTGTCTATTGGGATTACCGGTATATGGGCATTGCATATAACAGTAAGGCTGATATAGACAGTATTGATCTTGCTAATCTGCTTGATGATACGGATAAGGTAACTGAATACTTAAAGCAGCGTTTCAATAAGGATAAGATCTATATCATGGGCTTTTCGGGTGGAAGCCACATTGCCTTGCGTGCTGTGCAAAGGCATCCTGAGAACTATTATGCCTATATCGGTATGGCTCAGTGTGTTACAGATTCTGAGGAGAACGATACGATAATGTATTCATTCATGAAGAAAGTATTCACTGAACGAGGTGATGGAAACAGGCTCAGAAAACTCGAGGATGCTGTTGTTCATCTTGACGGTGGTAACATAAAGTGCAAAGACTGGTATACTTATGTTAACCTTCTGCATGATGCAGGGGGCGGAACGATCCTTAACAAGAGTGAATTTGAAGGTATAACCTGGCCGATAATCACATGTGGCTGCTATACGCTCACTGAAAAGATCAACTATGTCCGGGGCATGAAGATGTACAGGAAGACCAGACTTGCTTCTGAACTGGATGATTTTGATTACAGGAAGAGCATAACGGAGATCAAGATCCCTGTATTCTTCATCAGCGGTGAGATGGATTATAACTGTCCATGGCAGCTCGTGGAAGAATACTGTAATGCGGTTAAGGCACCTTCTAAGAAGTTTTACAGGATTTCAAATTCTGCCCACAGTCCTCTGTGGGAGAATCCTGTGGAAACATGCAAAGCGTTAAGGGATATAAGGAGAAGACATATGGCTGACAATTATCATCACGGTAATTTAAGACAGGCACTTATTGATGCAGGACTTAAGATAATCAATGAGAGCGGTGAAGAAGAACTCTCTCTTCGTAAAGTTGCTGCCAGATGCGGTGTATCACATGCTGCACCTTATGCTCATTTTAAGGATAAGAATGAACTTATCGAAGCGATTATGGATAGCGTTACTGATAAATTCATGAGTGTTCTTGAGAATGCTGTTATGGATAAGCCTACTGCAGATTCAGCTATTATTGCCATGGGAAGGGAGTACGTTACATTCTTCCATAAGAATCCCGATTATTTTACTTTCCTTTTCGGAAAGCAGGGTATCAGAGTTCATCTTAAGATGAATAAAGAATATAAGGATGATTATCCGCCGTTCCTGCTTCTCAGAAGACTTTACCTTAAGCACCTAGAGGAAAACGGACTGGAGAAGACATATGAAGAGCAGGAGATCGATCTAATCAAGATCTGGTCTATCGTTCATGGTATGGCATCCATTGCCTGCGTAAAGGGTATAAAGACTTCAGTTAACTGGAAGAATATTGATGAGAGGCTTTTGACTTGATAATGGAAATTGAATATAGCGAACAGCATGAATTTGAAGCACAGGAATTAGAGAGATTATTCCTGTCAGTCGGGTGGTCGTCCGGACATTATCCGGATAAGCTCGTTGTTGCAATGAGAAATTACAAAGCAGTTTATTCCGCCTGGGATGGCGATAAGCTTGTAGGTCTTATTGCTGCTATGGATGACGGGATAATGAATGCATATGTCCATTATCTTCTTGTCGATCCCGAATATCACGGGATGAGCATTGGCAGAAAGCTTGTCGAATACGTAAAAGATTACTATAAGGATTATATGAGAATCTGCGTAATTGCTTATGATACCGCTCTTGAATTCTATAAGCACTGCGGCTTTGAAGTGAGTGAGGGCGCGTCCCCTATGTGTATAACTTCTCTTTGGACATAAGAGGATATGAGCTGTGAAAATTGCTGTTGACCTCATAAAAGAGATATTTGAACTCCTGTCGCTTGCAGACGGGGCAACAGGTTATCTGATGATATTTACGCCTGCATGGTTTCTTGTACTTGTTCTGTTCATGATCATCATGCGTAAAAAGGACAAGAAGATATTCAAGATCCTGGGGCTTATTCCTGTTATCCATTTCGCGGTGTTCTATCTGATCAACTTCACAAAAGGCAATCAGACTGTAGGCCTTCTCAGATATGGACCGCACCTTGTTGCAGCTTTGCTCTTTCTTCTGACCGGGCTTTGGATATCCCATGGCAAAAGGAAGGTCCTGCCTTTGGTAATAACAGGTTTTCTTACCTTTGTGTTTTCTTCTGTTACGATTCTTTATGTGTTTGCATTCGAAGGATCTTATCACCTTGGGAACTTTACTCATTACGGGTATGAGAGATCGATGTCGCTTCTTATTGATGAGCTCGAAAAGAATTATGTCTTAAGAGATCATAAAGAGATCGATTTTGATGCTCTCAGAAATACCTATATTCCGATGGCTGCTGAAGCAGAAAAGAACAAGGATGAAGTAGCATTTGCGGAGGCTGTTACAAACCTTTGCTACGAATTCCATGACGGCCATCTGTCATTCAGAGTCCTCGATGATGAACTGAGCAGTAAGGTCATGTATAAGATGGCAGGCAACGATTACGGCTTTTCGATGATCAGGCAGGATGACGGCAAGACAGTTGTCATTCTTCTCGACAACAAGTCTGAAGCATATAAGCTCGGTATCCGTAACAGATCTGTGATCACAGAGTGGGACGGGGTTAAGATAGATGAGGCAATATCCAAAGTGCGGTGTGTACAGCCTATGTACCAGATATGCGCATTCCCGATCGCTGAGAATGAGGAGATCGTAAAACCGATATTCCTTGCAGGCAAGGGCGGGGATAAAGTTAAGGTTAAATTTATCGATGAGTCAGGTAATGAGAAGGAAGTATCAGTATCAGCTAACGGAAGTTATTACGACAGACTCAAAGAAGCGCTTTATCCGTTAAGCGAGAAGTGGTGCAGCGAGTTTGGGTTTGCGAAGATGTTAGATGACCACTGCGGATATCTCTGTATACCTCAAGAATCTTTTGATCCCGTAAATGACATCGGTGCGGCCCTGGCGGATGAATATCCTTCGCTCAAACAGCTAATCGTGGACAGGATCGAAGGCCTTAAGGCTCAGGGTATGGACAGACTGATCCTTGACTTAAGAGGAAATGACGGTGGAATCGATGTTATCTACGAGGAGATCGTATCCCTGTTCACCGATAAGGAAATCGTATATTACGGCGGATTCTACGACGGCAAGACTTACAGGATGAGTGACAGCTGGGCATGGACGATCCCTGTTGACGGAAGGTATAAAGATATTCCGGTTGTAGCTCTGGTTAATGCCGGATGTGCAAGTTCCGGAGATATGTTTGCATACAGCATTTCAAAGTGTCCGAACGTTACGATGATGGGAATCACGACTACGTGGGGATCGGCGCAGGCATTAGGCGGCAGGTGCTATCTTACAGATGGACGGATCACCGTCAGATATCCCATTATTGCATCTCTTGATGAGAACGGTTCGGTCGTTATGGATGCTGGTAAAGACAGGAAGAGTTCATTAAAATTAGATAAGAGGATCCCGCTTGATTCCACTGCGGTCTACTGCATGTATGAATTGGGCGGTGATTATGATCTGGTGTATACAAGGAAGTATTTGAACGGGGAGATATGACGTGAGCTTGATCAGCGAGATTTGGGGATTGTTTAAGGTGCATGATGCTCCTATGCAATACATCATGATCTTCACGTCTTGCTGGTTCTTTGTTCTCCTGGTTTTCACGCTGAAGGTAAAATGGAACAAAGAGAATGTATTCACTGTTCTCGCGTTTATTCCTGTCATTAATTACATCATCTTCTATCTGTTCAATTATACGAAGGGTGATATCGTTCTCGGACTTGACAGGCACGGAACATATGGCATTATTGCAGTCCTCTATTGTGTATTGTGCATGTTCTATGCGAAGAGGAAAAAGAAAAAGTGGCCTATGGTCCTTAATGCGGTCACAGCTTTCTGCATTACCATCTGGTCTTTTGTGTATGTCATTTTCTTCGGATCTCATTTCAGTAATTTCAGCCGCATGGGATACAGGGACTCCATCGCTTCGCTTATAGATGAACTTGAGCAGAATTATGTGCTGCGCGACCACAAGGAGATCGATTTTGATGACTTGAGATATAGATACATTCCTTTGGCTGAGGAAGCCGAAAAGAATAATGACAGGGAAGCGTTTGCCGTCGTGGTGGCTAATCTTTGCTATGAATTCCATGACAGGCATGTGGACTTCGTTATCAGTGATCAGCCCTTATGGGAAGCAGTCGAAAAGGATATGTCCGGCAACGATTACGGCTTCTCGATGATCGGGAGGGATGACGGTAAGACTGTTGCCGTTCTTGTCGACAGCAACGGAGAAGCTTACGGGAAGGGACTGCGCAGCGGCATGGTGATAACAGGCTGGAACGGCCAGGATATAGATGAAGCTATATCCAAGGTAAGATGCGTATCTTCAGGCGGCGTAATATCTAATTTCCCGATAGCCGAGACAGAAGATCTTTTCAGACCGGTCTATCTCTCGACCATGGGCGGCGATGTCTTGAATGTGAGGTTTATAGACAGTAACGGAACCGAACAGGAGATCACAGTAAAGAGCATAGGTGACGGAGATCTCAGGAGGAGCCAGGCTGTAAAACCTCTGACAGGATGCAGTCATCTGATAAAGGCTAATTACGACCTGCAGTTCGCATATACGGAGATGTTAGATGATCACTGCGGTTATCTCTATATACCGCGTGAGTTTTACAATGTCTTAAGAGACAGACCTGCCGCTATGAGGGATGAATACCCTATGGTAAAAGACCTTCTTATATCCAGGATAGAGGAGCTGAAGGCTAAGGGGATGGACAGCCTTGTCATCGATATCAGAGGCAATATCGGAGGCTTTCCCGTTATCTGTGAAGAGATAATCTCACTCTTTACCAATGAGGAGATCGTTATGTATAAGGGTGTATATGACGGTAAAGAGATGAGAAAGAACAAGGAATATAAGGTCAAGCCTGACGGAAGGTATTCTGATCTGCCTGTAGTCGTACTGACGAATTCCGGATGCGGAAGCGGTGGAGACATTCTGGCGTACTATCTTTCCCGATGCCCCAATGTCACACTTATGGGTGTTACCACATCAGTACACAGTGCCCAGGCGATGGGTGCTGAATGCCTTCTTACTGACAGCTTTATCACTGTCTACTATCCTATGTTTTCTACGCTGGACTCTGACGGCTCAGTCCTTATCGATCCCGGAAAGGACAGAAAGGGTTCTATAGAACTGGATGAGAAGATACCTCTCGATAAGGAGACAATAGGGTATCTATATAATGACGGTGAGAATCCGTGGATCGATTATGAAGCAGATTATGCGCGTAAGTATCTGAATAAAAAGAAAGACCTTGAAGTATAATGTCTTAAAAAAGGATCTGAACAGTGAAGCCTCTTAAAGAACACAAGACCTGGAAAATATTACTTGGGATAATAATAGCGCTGGCAGTAGTGTCGGCCGCTGTTTTCGCGATATGTTCAATTATTGATAATAACCGCGTTAAAGAGAACGAGCATGATATGGCTCTTGCAAAAGCTGCGGGTTACGATACCGAATTCTCGATCTGCAACAGAGTCGGTGATGTAAGGCTGGACGACGTTGATTACATCCGCTACAGCAGACACTGGACATCCTTTGTCGACGGACAGTTCCGCAAGGACATCATGATCAGGAAAGATGCCACTTATATTGACGATGCAAATGGTCAGACACAGGAACTGGTGATTTATGGAAAGATAACCGGATATGCAAGTCTTCCGGAAGGGGTTGCCCAGGACGAGAATGACAAGTATGAAGTAGTCGAGCCTTACAGGTTCAAGGTCTATAAGGCGCGTATAGATATGTGGGCGGTGGCTGCATCGCTGGCATTGGTAATGGTTGTTGAGGCGATGCTTGTTACAGTGCTTGCAGCATATCTGGTGATCTATGCAATCCGCAAGTCTGTTATCAAAAAGAATAACAGCGGTGATCTGGAATCCTTCTCATACAGCCCGGGATATGGTGATATGTTAGGTGAGAGTCACCACCATATGCTTAAGAAGGATAAAGACGGCAAGTGGATCTTCGAGAGCAGCGACAGACAGGAGCATTCTTCTCCGTTGATCATAACGGAATACTCGGTATCTGATGATAAAGTCAAAGAGTTTGAATCATTCATTAAGGACAATAACGTTATTGCTTTGTCGAAAAGACCTTCCAGCAAGGACTTTGCGACTGACTACAGTCCGTGGAATTTTGATATCACATTAGGTAAGTCTTATTACAGTATTTTCCAGTACAAGACTTATTCCAAAAAAGATAACAAACTTATCAAGGAACTCAGGGACAGGTTCCTTGATCTTAAGGGCGATGTAATCTCGGAAAAACAGGAATAAATCCGCTTCCAAATGTTAAAAATAATTGTTCAGAATTGATGCCGTTTCGATGAAACAGGGTGTTAGAATCTGCCATCATGAAAAGCATGATTGGATTTTTTTAAGGAATAAATATATGAAAAGAATTAAATACATAAGCGCATTTATAGCATTTATCCTGGTTCTTTCAGGCTGCGGTACCAGTCCTGTAACGGAAGCAAGCTATACTGATAAGCCCACGGCAACATCAGCTGAAGAGATAGTTGTCAATGTAACGGAATCTTCCACTACAGAGACTACTAAGAAAGCAGAACCCGTTAAGTTCAATCCTCACGTACATACGAATCTCCTGTCCGAGTATGTTACTGAAGATATGTGGGAATCTTTATATAATCTGATCGATGCTGCAAAAGCAGGTGAAGATACTTTTAAGTGCAAAGATAAAAAGGCATACGACTGGTGCACAAATGAAGCCGTAATCGGATCTTTCTTTCCTGTGGCCTGCACGATTGTACAAGGCGGCGGTTACAGTGACGGCATAGGCAAGATCAAATATCCGAAGGGCAAGGATAAGTTCCTTGATAAAGAGAAAGCTTTTGAAGCTGAGATAGAACGAATGCTTAATGAGGCTATCCGTTCAGATTATTCTGACTTCGAGAAGACTTTCGGAATATATCTTTATATGTGCAAGAATTACCAGTACGACTACAGCAGCATTGACGGATGCACGGTCGATGATTTCAGCACATATGCATGTCTTATGACCAAGAAAGGAATCTGCTGCGAACTGGCAGATGCATATGCTTACATGCTCCTTCAGGCAGGAGTTGAAGCTGTTACCGTTGAAGGCGATGGTGACTCAGGATATCATGACTGGACATTTATCGAGCTGGGCGGCAAGGGCTATTTTACTGATCTTACCTGGGATGTATATGGAGATAACCCGAATAATGCTCCGGGAATGAGATACTTCCTTATGACTGAGGAAGAACGTCTGGCTGACGGCTTTACCAAAGAGTCACTGAAAGTAGATCAGCTCCGCATATGGGACATTAAATATAACTCTGAGAAGTTTGCTGCAAATGACAAGATGTTTGCCTCATTCCGCCCTGTCTCTGTTCTTGTGAATTGGGACCGTGAGAATAATGTCGTTATATTCAGTTCTTATACAGAAGAAAACGATACGATAAAATACGGTGATCTCTGATATCCCTGTCCGGAATAAAATATTTAATAAATCTAACATGTGATATTATATCCCTAGTTATGGGGAGGGTTTCACATGGATATAAGAAAAGCTGAACTATGTGATCTTAAGGAGATCTTGGATCTCCAGTATCTTGCTTATCAGAGCGAAGCTGCCTTGTTTAATAACAAGGATATCCCACCCCTTAAAGAGACACTTGAAGAATTAACTGAAGAATTCAATAACGGCATAATCCTCAAGATGACTGACGGCGATAAGATAATCGGTTCCGTTAGAGCTTATGAGAAGAGACATGTCGCTTATATCGGCAAGTTGATGGTGCATCCTGATTACAGGAATCAGGGCAATGGAAGCATGCTGATAAGAGCTATTGAGAAGTTTTTCTTCGATTGCAGATATGAACTGTTTACCAGCACGAAAAGTGTCGACAACATTAGACTTTACGAATCACTGGGGTACAGGAGATTCAAAGAAGCGAAGATCAATGATGAACTGACCTTTGTGTATTTGGCAAAGGATTGATCAAAGAGGGGGATCACATGGGAAAGAAGATTGCACTTGTCATAGCAGCTGTAATTGCAGCTGCCGGCGTCGGAACATGCGTCACAGGTACTGTTATGGAGAAAAGTGACAGCAACGGCGGTAACACGATAGATATCAATGATACAGCTTCTTTTGTTCCCGGTGCTTCAGGCAATGTGCATCTTGTAGAAGAGGATTTCTTTGAGATCGAGAAAGGTCTCTGTCTTTATACTCCATATGAGATCGAGGACTACGATTGTTCTTACATAATCAGCGGCGTCGATACCAATCCTTATGCGGTAGGACGTTATCTCGTGCCCAGGGATTCCCAGGGAAGATACATCTACAGTGTTAAGGTCATCGAGTGTCCGGATGAGACCTGGCAGAAATCGTATGACTATGTCATTGCTTATTACGAAAAGTTGTATTCAATAGTAAGTGAAGATCCGGACGCTAATCCCGAATATTTAAAAACCCTGACTGAGACATTGTCTGATAATGGCCGTGAGTCTTTAAAGAAGACTATCTCGCATGTAATGTGTGAAGCAACTCCCGCCGTTAATTATGGTGCGATCAAGATGACGGGTATCATCATTGCATCTGTCGGACTTCTGGCCGCTTTATGCATCCTTCTGTCATATAAGCTTAAGGCAAGACATATCGTATTGGGATTTGTTGTCTTAATAGCAGCTGGCGTGATTGTGATCCTTTTCGCGGTAAGAAAACAGATCGCAACTATCATGTCTTTGAAGGAGTATCAGACAGGTGCTTATACTGTTAAATACACTGCCGATTATAAGCTTGACAACATGCTTGAATCAGGAATCACAAATGAGGCTGATCTTCTTGCATGGGCAGGGAAGAACCTGTTTTACGGCCTCCCGTTATCAATGGATGGAAAAGCATTCGGATGTGCGGCATTCCTTGTGACAGATGAGAATGGCAATCACCTTATGGGACGTAACCTGGATTATCCGGAGACTGACTGCCTGATGATCTACTGTGATCCCAAGGACGGTTATGATTCGATCGCGATGGTAGATCTCTCGATTGTAAATATCGGAAGCAGTGAAGGACAGATGTCACCGACATCATTTGCGGGCAAGGCAGCAACTCTTGCTGCACCTTACTTCGTCGTTGAAGGAATGAATGAGACTGGCCTTGGCGTATCTATCCTTGAACTTGAAACTGATGAACTGCATCAGAATACCGGTAAGAAGGATGTCCTTATCAATGTTGCTGTAAGAGCCATACTTGATAAGTGTGCAACGGTCGATGAAGCAATCGCTTTCTTTGAGAAGTACGATATGAATACGATGCTCGGTACATCTTTCCATCTTTTCGTCTGCGATAAGACAGGCAGAAGTGTTGTTATCGAGTGGTTCGGTGACAAGATGTATGTCAAAGATAATCCGGCTGTTACTAACTATGTCATCTGCACCGGTGATGCATTTATCGATCCGGGTAATGATACACGTTATGAAGAGCTCATGAAGGAACTCGGTGACTGCAAATGCGTTGCTGATAATAAGAAAGCTATGAGCCTTCTTCAAAAAGTCGGATACGATAACAAGAATAACAGCATCGGTACCGAGTGGTCCTGCGTTTATGACCTTGATAATTTCACAGTGACAGTATGCTTCGATGTAAAGTATAGTGAACCTGTCTTCATAACAAAGGATACATTTAATTAAGATACTTATATCAGATCTATATAGACCGAATACCAGTTGCCGTTAAGTTTATAGAATCTCTGATAATCTTCTGAGCACCATTTCTTCTTTGTTTCTTTATCAACGGAACCGTTTACGGAATAGATCATGGATCCGTAGTATCCGTCTTCTGCAAAGATGACGTAATCATCAGTTACATAGATGAGATTGGGACCGCTCCTGTGAGTGACCTCATAGAATATTTCTCTCAGTTCATCAAGCTTGGACTTGATCTTAGGTTCTTGCTCGAGATCAACATCAGTGAAATCACCATCTGCGCTTCTGATGCTTAAGCGGTAAGAGTCGTTCTCAACGTCATAATGAAGGTAGAATTCACCTCTTCCGTCCACAGTATCCTGTAAGTGTTCTGCAAGTTCCGTCAATGATTCCCCGTGCTCCGAAAACTTCTCTTTAAACTCTTTGCTATTGGTACATGACGTGATCATGAACACCTGCGTGAAGAGAAGAACTGCCGTGACAACAGTTGTGACAACTTTTTTAGATTGATCATTGAGACTGCGCATGGATCTCATGTCCTTTCCTGTCCTTCTAAAAGAGAGATCGCTTCTTCAAACGAATCTGCTTTATTTGTAAGGAGAAGATCCTCGACTCTTTTCATGTGCCTTTGTGTCTGAAATTCATCGGGAACAAGATCATTATATTTGTCGAGCTTTCCAGACAGGTCTTCAAACTGATCCATGAGATCAGAAAGCTCATGCTTCCATGTATCTCTGAGTTCAAGTTCTTCCCTGATCCTTTCATCTTCGGAAAGATAGAAGTCCTTAAGCTTTCTTTTTGATATAAGTACACCTGCGGCATTTATTAATACAATTGCGATGGCTAGGAACAGGAAGGGCATCATAAAAGCGATGTGGCTGTGATTATGATAGGACTGGGCAAGAAATTCTGCAATGCCTGAAATGATATATGCAGGAAGCAACAACAGCAATATCGTGATGACAGATGCTTTTATGTATGATTTGTAGTAATAGAAGAGGCTGCGTTTTTCTTTGTAAGTATTAGCGGGCTTAACGAGCTTTCTTTCATATTCCCTTATCTTTGCGCTGAGCTGTTCTGCTGACTCGTATTCCCGGTTAAGATCACGTGCGAGTTCAATGCTTTCTTCTCTGTTCATTTTGCTGCCTCCTTCCATGTTATTTTCGATGCCTGATTCAGTTTACAACAAGGTAATAGCCTTTGGCTTCGTCGTAATGAATTTCGAGCTGGCGGAAGTATCCGCCGAGCATCATATCGTGTGTGAATTCACCGTCTACATCTACCGTCTGTCCGTCCTTTTTGATAACGGATAAAGTTATCCTGACAGTAAATGGCTTAGCAGGATCAGCGTACTTGGTGACGCTTCTTTCAAGGATCTCGAATGTTAAGAGATCACCGTGTTTAAGAACACCCATGTTGTCATAGCGGACTCCGCCAATATTCGAATTCTTGCCGTTAATGTCTATGGAATAGTCGATCTCTATGATGTTATCTGCTTCGCAGACGATGCCGATCACTGCTGATCTTTCTTCATAGTGAAGACCTGAAGAGCCCCAGCATTCATAACCTAAGGATTCGATATAAGAAGGTGTAAGGATGTCCTTGTTCCTTGTATCACTGGCTCTGTAAAATCCCGGCTGCTCCATGATGCCGTTTGCGTATTTGACCATGATATAGTTGTCGAACGGATCTTCCATTAATGTATAGAGACGCTCGTTCTTATCATCACCTGCATATCCGATGCATTCTCTTATTGAGTCGTCACTCATTTTATTTCTCAGTGTGCCGAAAAATTCGTAATATCTGCCATCTACAACAATCATCGTACTGCCGGTATCTTCATCGTATTTCTTTTCGTATGAAGGAGCTCCGGCAGGGAGGTCGTAGACGGGACTTTTCTTGAAAAATGAACATCCGGATAAAAGCAATGCAAAAACTGTTATCAGGAGGATTGTCTTTACTTCTTTCATTTTATATCTCCGTTAAATATCTTCTTTAAGGTAATAACCGTTTGTCATATCGTCTTCGATCGAGAGGTTTACGAGGTATGCGCCGAGCATCATCTGGCGGTCATATGAGCCTTTGACCTCATAAACATTGTCGTTTGTATCCGTGACATTGAATGTAATGCTTAAGTTGAATGGTGCATTCTTATCTGCCTTGTCACCGAGTTCAATTTCGGTTATATAGACCTTGATGAGATCACCCTTCTTATAGGGAGATCCATTGGTGTGGCCGGTCTCACATCCGCCGGCGGGCCTTCCGTTGATCGAATACTCGTAGCTGAGCATCTTAATATTGTCTGCGTTAAGGATCAATCCGACAGTTGCAGCAGGCTGTTCGCTGTGACGTCCTGAATCACACCAGCATTCAAAACCGAGCGGCTCGATATATTGAGGTGTAAAGACATCCTGTCTCATCGTATCCGTGGCTCTGAAGAATCTCGTGTCGCCTGAATAACTGTTGAGATTCTTGACCAGGATATAGTTGTCATAAGGATCTTCTGCGAGTGTGTATACCCGCCTGCTCTCGTGGTCTTCGATATGTCCAAGGCAATCTCTGATCGAATAGTCCTTATATTCATCGGAGATAGATCCGTAATCGACATAAGTCCTGCCGTTAACTTCGATCGTCATCTCCTTATAATCACTGTCATAGACCGTCTTGAAGATCTCCGGATTTACGGGCAGATCGAAGTTGTTATTCTTATTTCCCATATTCTTGTGCGGCTGGCAGCCTGAGATCAAGATGGTGCTGCAAAGTATCAATGCCGCTGTCTTCAATTCTTTCATATGTATTATCCCCTTTCTTGATGCCGCTATAATACACCATGGAAAATCGAAATGCAACAATTTTTTATCGAATCACAATAAAAGAATATCGAATGAGGCTTGCTTTTTATTGATAATCAAATACGAAACAGGGGAATGCGGGGAATAGGGGAAAGTGAAGCACCCACTTCATTGTAGTTCCGTTTTCGCGATGTGGAGTGACAAAAAATGCACAACGTTGAAGACTGATTTTCGAACAATTGATTAGCACTCTCCTCTTGCGAGTGCTAATCAAGGGACTATAATAAGAGGCGAACAAAGGAACGAAGATCGAATAGAATAAGACCTCCGCCCCAGATGCTCGGATAACAACAATCAAATGATAACAGCTGAAAAGGAGATGATTATTATGTTGATGTCCGGTATTTTTGGTGAGAACTTGTTTGATGATTTTTGGGGTTTCCCTACACAGAGAGAACTTGCGAACCTTGATAAGAGGCTTTATGGCAAGCATTCAGACCTCCTCATGAAGACTGATGTGCAGGAGAATGAGACCGATTATGAGCTCGAGATTGATCTTCCTGGATTTAAGAAAGATCAGATCAACGTTAAACTCGAAGACGGTTACATGACTATCAGCGCAGCTAAGGGTCACGATGTCGACAAGAAGGATAAGCACGGCAAGATCATCCGTCAGGAGAGATATTCCGGTGCGATGCAGAGAAGCTTCTACGTAGGTGAGAGCGTTAAGGTCGAAGATGTAAAGGCCAAGTTCGAAGACGGCGTACTTAAGCTCACGATCCCGAAGAAGGAACTTAAAGCACTTCCGGGAAATAACACCATTGCGATCGAAGGCTAAAGTCCTTCTAAGATCCCCTTGATGGACCGCAACTTTTCTGATCTCATATTTTGAAGTAAGGCAACTTTGAACACAAAGGACAGGCACTTTTTAAGTCCGGGTGGATCCGGCTTAAAGTGTCTGTCCTTTCTTATTCTCAAAAATTGATTTCTTTTTTACAAAAAAGCCTTAGGATAAACATATCTCTTTCCGAAGATATGCTAATCTAATTGAAAAGGAATCAAGGGAGTAATTATATGCAGCAAAGAAACGGTTATTCCATCCTCGGCTACGGATGCATGAGGTTCACCAGAAACGGCAATTCTTTGGATTTTGACAAAGCTGAGAAGGAATTCATGCGTGCCTACGAACTGGGCGTCAATTATTTCGATACTGCTTATATCTATCCGGGAAGTGAAGAGCTTGTCGGTAAGATCATAGAGAAGAACGGCATCAGAGACAAGATACGCCTCGCCACAAAACTCCCGCAGTATCTCATCAGGAACCGCGCCGGACTTGATAAGTATTTTGATGAGGAATTAAAGCGCCTCCGTACAGATTACATCGATAACTATCTCATGCATCACATGACAGATATCAACCAGTGGGAGAAGCTTAAGGAATTAGGTATCGAAGACTGGATCGCAGAGAAAAAGAAGAGCGGCCAGATAAGGAACATTGGTTTCTCATTCCACGGCAATACGAATTCTTTCAAGGCGATCCTGAACGCATATGACTGGGATTTCTGTCTTGTGCAGTACAACTATTTCGATGAGTTTACACAGGCAGGCCGCGAGGGCATCAAGGCAGCTCATGAGAAGGGTCTTTCCATCTTCATTATGGAACCTTTAAGAGGCGGCAAACTTGTCGATCTCCTGCCCGAAAAAGCAAAGCGCGAGATAGCCTCTGATCCGCACGGCTGGACGCCTGCGGAATGGGCATTCAGATGGCTCTGGGATCAGCCCGAGATCACATGCGTATTATCAGGCATGAACTCTATCGACATGGTCGAAGAGAACTGCCGTATCGCTTCGGAGGCAAAGGCCGGCGGCTATGGTCCTGCCGAGAAGGAATTCATATCTAAGATCAAGTCATACATCATCGAGAGCACGAAGGTAAACTGCACCGGCTGCAGATACTGCATGCCTTGTCCCAAGGGCGTTGACATCCCGGCGATCTTTTCGTGCTATAACCATATGTACTCGGAGAATAAAAGCTCCGGCCGTCTTGAGTATTTCCAGACTGTTGCTCTGCGCATAACTCCCGCTGATGCATCGCTCTGTGTAAAGTGCGGAAAGTGTGAGCAGCATTGTCCCCAGGAGATCCCGATCAGAGAAAAACTCGTCGAGGCTGATAAGGCCCTGCGTCCCTGGTGGCAGAAGATCTATCTTAAGGCTGCCAGAAGGGTCATGGTCGGCAAGAAGCGCGGCTGATTATTGTCATCAGCCTCATAAAATCACAGAAAAATCACAGTATACAGTGACTTATACTGTGATTTTTTATTGTTGAGGGCTTTTTTTACAGTATAAATCACAGTGTACTGTGACTATTACTGTGACTTTGGCACTGCTTTTTCGACTTCAGTTCATTAAAACAATCGAAAACTGACCTCTTTACGGAGAGCATCACAGAACCGATTGCTTTTGTTAATACAAGGTGATACTTTATCGTTAACAGTTCTGAATGCGGAAGGTTCGTCCTGACGCGGAAGGCTTTAAGTAAATTTCTATACTTAAAATGCTTCAGAACCTTGTTTGCTCTATAGGAGTGAAAGGAGGTCAAATGGAGACGAGAGTTGCTATTATCGGCATTATTGTCGAGAATCCCGATTCAGTTGCACAGATCAATGACATACTCCACGAAGTGAGGGACTATGTCGTCGGAAGGATGGGTATTCCATACAAAGAGAGGAATATCTCCATTATCAGTGTCGTTGTTGACGCGCCCGAGAATCTGATCAGTTCGGTATCCGGCAAACTCGGCATGCTCGACGGCGTATCAGCTAAGATCACGTATTCGAGACTTGCCAATAATGACTGATATAAGATCCATATTAGACAAACTATATGACAGTCATGAACTGACGCGCGAAGAGATCATCTGTCTTCTCGAAAACAGGACTCCTGAGATACAGTCCGAACTCGCCTTGCATGCTTCAAAAACTGCTAGAGAGCATTACGGTAACAAGGTATTCGTAAGAGGTCTTATCGAGTTTACGAACTACTGCAGGAACGATTGCTACTACTGCGGGATCAGGTGCTCCAACAGGAATGCGGACAGATACAGGCTTACCAAAGAAGAGATCACAGGATGCGCTTCTTACGGTTATGACCTGGGCTTCAGAACGATCGTCCTGCAGGGCGGTGAGGATGCCTACTATAAGGATGACATGATCGTCGACATCATCAAGTCGATCAAGAATGAACATACTGATGTGGCGGTGACTTTGTCGATCGGTGAGAAGAGTTATGAGTCTTATAAAGCATTTTACGATGCGGGTGCTGACAGATATTTGTTAAGGCACGAGACAGCAGACTTTGCCCACTACGGAAAACTCCATCCGGCAAATCTTTCACCTGAGAACAGGCAGCAGTGTCTGTATAACCTCAAGAAGATCGGTTTCCAGACCGGAGCAGGATTTATGGTCGGATCACCGTATCAGACAAATGAGAACATCGCAGATGATCTTCTGTTCCTTAAAAAACTCGATCCTGAGATGATCGGCATCGGTCCTTTCATACCTCATCAGGATACACAGTTTAAGGATATGAAGGCAGGCGGGTTAGACCTCACGCTTTATCTTCTCAGCATTATCAGACTGATGCTCCCGACCGTGTTGCTTCCGGCTACAACGGCGCTCGGAACGATTAATCCGAGAGGAAGAGAACTCGGTATCCTGGCAGGAGCGAATGTTGTGATGCCGAATCTGTCACCGGTCGGAGTCAGGAAGAAGTATGCACTTTACGACAACAAGATATGCACCGGTGAAGAAGCTGCAGAATGCATGAACTGTCTTAAGAACAGAATAGGCAGCATAGGTTACGAGATAGTCACTGACAGAGGTGACAACATCAGATATAAAAGGGCCTTATGAGAATAGGTCCATGGCACAAACCAGATCAAAAAACAACGGAGGAAGAATAACATGTACGATCCCAAATCAATGAAGGCAGAAGAATTTATAAGTGACAGCGAGATACTTGAATCTTTGAAGTATGCTGATGAGAACAAGAGCAATGTCGAAGTGATCGACAAGATCATCGAGAAGGCAAAGGAGAGAAAGGGCTTATCACACCGTGAGGCATCTGTTCTTCTTGCTTGTGACATCCCCGAAAAGAATGAGGAGATCTATGCTCTTGCTGAGCAGATCAAGAAGGATTTCTACGGCAACAGGATCGTTCTTTTCGCGCCTCTTTATCTTTCGAATTACTGCATCAACGGATGCATCTACTGCCCTTATCACGGAAAGAATAAGACTATTCCGAGAGTTAAGCTCACACAGGAGCAGATCAAGGCAGAGGTTATCGCTTTGCAGGATATGGGTCACAAGAGACTTGCGATCGAAGCAGGTGAGGACCCTGTAAATAACCCTATCGAATATATCTTAGAGAGCATCAAGACGATCTACTCGATCAAGCATAAGAACGGCGCCATCAGACGAGTAAACGTTAACATCGCAGCTACTACAGTAGAGAATTACAGAAAGCTCCATGAGGCAGGAATCGGTACATACATCCTCTTCCAAGAGACATATCACAAAGAGTCTTATGGGATCCTGCACCCCACAGGACCTAAGCACGATTACGCTTATCACACAGAGGCTATGGACAGAGCCATGGAAGGCGGCATCGATGACGTAGGACTTGGCGTTCTTTTCGGTCTTGATAAGTACCGTTATGAATTCGCAGGACTTCTCATGCATGCTGAGCACCTTGAAGCAGTTCATGGAGTAGGTCCTCACACGATCTCTGTTCCGAGACTTTGCCCGGCAGATGACATCGACGTAAACGATTTCTCGAATGCAATAGATGATGATATTTTCGCGAAGATCGTAGCATGTATCAGGATCGCAGTTCCTTACACAGGTATGATCGTTTCCACACGTGAATCACAGAAGTCCAGAGAGCGTGTTCTCCACCTTGGTATCTCACAGATCTCCGGTGGTTCAAGAACATCTGTCGGAGGCTACACACATGAGGAGAGAGTCGACGAGACAGCTCAGTTCGACGTATCCGATACACGTACTCTTGATCAGGTCATGAAGTGGCTCATCGACATGGATTATGTTCCTTCTTTCTGCACGGCCTGCTACCGTGAAGGCAGAACCGGTGACAGATTCATGGCTCTCTGCAAGGCTAAGCAGATCCAGAACTGCTGCCTGCCTAACGCACTCATGACATTGAAGGAATACCTGGTCGACTATGCTTCACCTGAGACTCGTGAAGTAGGTGAGAAGCTCATCGAAAAGAACATACCTGATGTTACCAACGAGAAGGCAAGAGCTGTGCTTAGAGACAGACTTCTCAAGATCGAGCAGGGCGAGAGAGACTTCAGATTCTAATGTTCTGATACTTTTGTGCTCACTAAGTTACTCCTTGTTACGTGATTAAATGTGAGGTAATAAATGGAACGCACGCATATCGCATTTTTCGGGCGCCGCAATGCAGGTAAATCAAGCCTGGTAAACAGGTTCACTTCACAGGAACTTTCCATAGTTTCTGATGTGGCAGGCACGACGACTGACCCTGTCAGAAAAACTATGGAACTGCTTCCCTTGGGACCTGTCGTAATCATCGATACTCCCGGTATCGACGATGAAGGCACGCTTGGAAACCAGCGTATCGAGCGGAGCATCAGAGTCCTCGATGAGACTGACATCGCGATACTTGTCGTAGATGGCAGCATCGGATTAAGTGAAGATGACAATAAGCTGATCGAAGTGTTCAAGAGCCGTAAGATCCCTTATCTTGTTGCTGTGAATAAGAGTGATCTGTCTGTTCCTGAACTTCCCGAAAACGCGATGTCTGTAAGTGCTCTTAATAACGAAGGCATTGAAGAACTTAAAGAAAAAGTCGCTGTCATTATCAAGCAACGCAAGACGCGTCCTCTTGTATCCGATCTTGTAGAAGAAGGCGATCTTGTAGTACTTGTTGTCCCTATCGACAGATCTGCACCTAAAGACAGACTGATCCTTCCCCAGCAGATGGTAATAAGAGATCTCTTAGGCAAAGGTGCTGTTCCTGTCGTTGTAAGAGATACGGAACTTGCCATAGCTCTTGAGAAGATTGGTAAAGTCAGGATGGTCATCACAGACAGCCAGGCTTTTGCAAGTGTGTCAAAGATCGTCCCTAAGGAGATCCCGCTGACATCTTTCTCGATCCTTATGGCGAGGTTCAAGGGAATACTCGATCAGTCGATTGAAGGCGCGAATATGCTCGATAAACTGCCTGACGGTGCGAAGATCCTTATCAGTGAGGGATGCACACACCACCGTCAGTGCGAGGATATCGGCACAGTCAAGCTCCCTGGTTGGATCAGGGAATATACCGGCAAGGAATTCAGGTTTGATTTCACATCAGGCCTGGAATTCCCGTCGGAGCTTAAAAGTTATGATCTCATAATCCACTGCGGTGCATGCATGCTCGGTGAGACTGAGGTGGCAAGCAGATACAGGAAAGCCTTTGAGCAGGGTGTCCCCATGACAAATTACGGGATCGCCATAGGCAAGATGAAGGGAATCTTAGACAGGGTCATAAGGTTCTCCTGAGCCTTTTGCAGAAAGCCTTTCAGGGGTTCCTCCCCAGACCGGGAAACGCCCGTTTTGACTGAATGTAACAATGTTACATTAGGAAAATACGGCCTGTTGTGGTAACTTATTGTGAAAGAACCGGACAGGAATATGAGGTGGATATAATGAAAAGATCTATTTTTACAAAAGCGGCTTCCGTGATCCTCTGCATAGCGACTGCGGCAGCTTTTTCAGCTTGTGATATTTCCGGCCTTATCGGTGAATCGGCTACTGAGTCCACCTCTGAAGTGACCACGGAAGAGACTTCTTCCGCCGCAGTTACGACAGGTGAGACAACCGATTATGACAATGAGACCACCGAAGAGTCCACCGAACCTGAAGCAGGCAATCCTTATGAGAGATTCATTGCTGATTTTAAGGAAGCTGTAAATGCCAAAAAGGACAAATTATATTACGGACCTGACGTCACTTTCGGAGATGATAAGGCACCGGAAGGTTCTATCGGCATGTCTCTTGCTAACTGGAGTGATTCATTCTCATATGTTCTTTTCGACGTTGATCAGGACGGAATGGATGAACTCATCATTGGCGGACAGTGGCAGGATAATGATGGTGTAGCTCATATCCGTGTTTACGGCCTTGTAACCATTATCGGTGATCAGTACAGGATCATTGCAGCAGGTGGGGACGGCAACGAACTTGAGTATCTTGGCGGCAGCATGTTATATTCTTCAAGATCCGGCGGAGATGATCTCCGTATCGTAAGCATATATGAATACAACATCGAGTATAAGTGTCTTGATCTCATCTGCGAGTTGGAGATCCATTCCAAGGCAGGCGATGAGGATTCTGAATATGTTTACTATGAAGGGCAAGGCGGCCTTAGCAGATCTGAAGTCCTTTACCGCGGCCAGGAAGCCCAGGACAAGTTCAACAGCCAGAAGATAGCAGCTATGGAAGAGTCCAATGACCTCCTTGGCGCAGACTGGACAAAAGAATCTTTTAAGTGATCTTCAAGCTCAGATAAGAGCAGGAATCACCTTTTCTTCAATGAACTGAACTCTGTCGTAGATCGCAGGCTTAAATGTGCCTGTGATCCCGGCAGAGATATTTGTATCTTTGTTGACATATACGATGTTTCCTGAATCTCCGATCGCAGCGAAAACATCCCTTTCTTCAAACGGCTTGTACCACAGATAACCGTACTCCATATAGCCGAACCTTTCGCCGAGTTTAAGCCCGGGTGAGAGCATGTCGTCCAGATATTCTTTTGAGATGATCTGTTTTCCGCATATCATACCGTCATTTAAGATCATGCTGCCGATCAGCGCGAGATCTCTTGCTGACATGCACAGTCCCCAACCGGCGGTAACAGTGCCTTCAGGATCTGAATACCACTCAGGCTTTTTTGGTGCCTTGTTCATAACGAAATCAAGCTGGTCTTCTTTGGAACTGACTCCGTGACATACACGCTCAGTTATTCCGAGCGGCGCGAAAAGAAATCTGTTGGCAAAGTCAATGCATTTCATGCCGGAAGAGTTTTCGATAATGCCTGCAAGGATCTGAATTCCAAGTGTCGCATATTTGAATTCGCCTGTGATGCCTGAACGCCCGCCTAAAAGATCAAGAGCAGCTATAGTCCAGTCAGGAGATGTGCAGACTTTTTTCCAGGGCTCCGAGCGGTACTTGTAGGGTGCGGTCATTGTGAGAAGATGCTTGACAGTGACATCGTAGATCGTCTTTTCGCCTCTTTTGACGGGATAGTCAGGGAAGAAGTCCATCACTTTCTGATCAATGTTTTTAATGTATCCTTTATCGATAGCAATTCCTGCAAGAAGCGACATAACGCCCTTGGTGACGGACATTACATTGAAGTTGTCTTCTGTCTTACTTCCGCGCCAGTTATCCTCATATACTGTCTCGCCGTTCCTAATGACATATATCTGGCATATATTGCTCTCGTTACGTGTGTTTCTTTCGATGTAACCGTGAAGTTCTTTAGTGTTCATTTGATCCTCTTTTTCTCGATTGAATTAGACGTCCAAATACAAACTAACTTGATTAAAAATTCTTTTCAAGACCCATTTTTGCATTGTGCATTTAAGCAGATTGAAAAATACACGGATTATAAATATTATTATTTATATGCTTTCCGGAAGGGTGTCCTGAAAGCATCCAGAGGATATTATGAAGAACAATCAAAAGACACTTTCACTTACACTGGGCGCGACGTTCGTCCTCATGGCATTGCTGGTCACTTATACTGCAAGCCTGATGTATACGTCATCCCATTCCTATATAGATGAACTCGGAAACGATAAGGCTGCTGCTATAACCGCTGACCTTGAGAATTATCTTGAGACAGCCAGGTCAGTTCTCTGGGTAGCTGCAGATACTGTCGATCACATGGTCGCTAATGGCGCCACGACAGAAGAGATAGTCGAATACATAACCCGTGAGTCTGCAAACACAGCTTCACAATTCGATGAGAGTTACACCGGTATCTATGGATATATCAACGGCAAATATGTTGACGGTGTCGGCTGGACACCTCCGGACGATTACGATCCGACCACAAGAGACTGGTACAAGAACGCAGTCGCCGCAGGCGGTGAGCCGCTGGTCGTTAATCCTTATGTCGATGCACAGACAGGTAATGTAATTATCTCAATCTGTAAAGCACTTACTGACAAGAACAATGTCTTAGGTCTCGACCTTACACTTACAGGCGTTCAGAAGACTGTCGAAGATATCCAGATCAACGGCAACGGATATGGCTTCATCCTGAATTACGACGGCACAGTCGTGGCACATCACGATGGCAGCGAAAAAGGAAAGAACTACAGCACCGATCCTGAGAAGTCAGAGCTGTTCCAGAAGATCATAAGCGTCGAAAAGGGTAACTTCGACATGGTTATCGACGGCAGGAAATGCACGGTCTTTGTCGATTCAGTCCTTAACCAGTGGCACCTTGTCATCGTCGTCGAGAGCCGTGAACTCTTTAAAGATACTGCCAATGTCCTTATTGTCAGTGTGCTTATAGGTCTTCTTGTTTTCGCGTTGATATCGGCATTCTATATCGTCGGCTACAGACACGAAGCCAAAGTCAACAAGCGCATGGAAGAGATGAATGCGTTAGAGCAAAAGCGTGAATATGAGGCTAAGATCCTTGTGCTCGAAAAGGCTGCGGCCGACAGTGCCAACAAGGCCAAGAGTGACTTCCTGGCAGACATGTCTCACGAGATCAGGACTCCGATAAATGCAGTGCTCGGCATGAATGAGATGATCTTAAGAGAATCAAAGGACGATCAGATCCTCGAGTATTCCTCAAACATCAAGAGCGCCGGAAACACCTTGCTCTCGATCATCAATAACATACTCGATTTCTCCAAGATCGAAGACGGTAAGATGACTCTTGTACCGGCTCAGTTCGAAGTGGCAGAACTCATCAACGGACTTGTAAATTCCATTAGTGAAAGGGCCCGAGCGAAAGGCCTTGAACTAGTTGTCGACATCGATGAATCCATTCCCTCAGTCCTCTATGGCGACGATGTCAGGATAAGTCAGGTCATCATGAACCTTCTCACCAATGCGGTCAAATATACTGAGAAGGGAACAGTCACTTTGCGTGTCAGGAACTTAGGCACTTCAGACGGCAATGTTAAGTTGCGCTTCGATGTTATCGATACCGGTATCGGAATCAAGGATGAAGATCTCGGCAAGCTTTTCGAATCGTTCGGAAGAATCGAGGAAAAGCGTAACCGTCACATCGAAGGAACAGGTCTTGGAATCTCCATTGTCATCAAGCTCCTCGCCATGATGAACAGCAAACTCGACGTGGAAAGCAAGTATGCGATCGGCTCCACTTTCGGATTCGATCTGACGCTCAAAGTCATCGACGCTGAGCCTCTCGGGAAGTACGAAGAGAAGCGCAAAGCAAGCCACGTCATCCAGGATGAAGCGAAGCATCTTTTTGCTCCTGATGCAAAGATCATCGTAACGGATGACAACGGCATGAACCTTAAAGTCGCTTCTAATTTCCTCAAGATCTTCGGCATCACGGCCGTCACTTGTTCATCCGGAAGAGAGACGATCGAGCTGCTTAAGAAAGAGAAGTTCGACATACTTTTCCTCGATCACATGATGCCCGACATGGACGGTTTTGAGACCCTTGAGGAACTTAAGAAGTCAGGTCTCCTGAACGGCACCGTAGTTATTGCTCTTACCGCGAATGCCGTCGTCGGCGCTGAAGAACAGTATCTTAAAGCAGGCTTTGACAGCTATCTTTCCAAGCCCGTCACTGTTGAAGATTTTGAGAAGACTCTTAAGAAATACCTTCCTGCTGATGTGCTCGAAGGCAAGAAGACTGAAGAATCGCAGGAGCCTTCTTCTGCTGCTTCTGCTGGCCCTTCTGCGCCTTCTTCTGAGCTCACTCTCGACAAGGCAAGTGCAGCAGGCCTCAATGTTGATGAGGCACTTCTTTATACCTGCGGTGAAGTCGAATTCTATATGGAACTCCTGACTGATTACGCTAACAGCTGCGGTGAGAAATGCTCAGAGCTTTCCTCTTATCTTGATAAGGGTGATATCGAAAACTACGAGATCCTGGTCCACTCTCTCAAGAGCTCGTCCAAGACTATCGGCGCCGGCGAATTATCCGAGCAGGCCAAGGCTCTTGAGACAGCCGCAAGGAACAAGGACGTTGAATTCATAAAGGCAAATCACGCCGCTTTCATTAAGGCATTTAAGGAACTGGCAGGAAAGATCCTGGCGTAAAGTCATCCGTTTTCGTCACCATTTTTTGCACACGGTGTTTTTTCGCGCACCGGAGAGACGGGGGTGCTGAATTGGTGCAGAAAAGGACTCAAATGTGCACCGTTTTTGTCAATCCAAAGTCAAATTGCTCAAAACGGTGTCGATTTCGGGGCAAGTTGGCACCATTTTTGCACCCCGCGCCCGAACACACACCACGCCAAAAAAAATCCCAACACCACCTAGCCGGCGATGTTGGGATAAAGAACGTTCAATAAGATAATGATTACAGCTGAGGTGTGTCGTTGTGCTGTGTTCTCGGGCTCTTGTTTACATGGATGAACATGTTGTGCAGGAGGTTAACGCTCGTGAGGATGACCTCGCCCTGGTTAAGCTTTCTGACGTGCTTGATGGCATAATCGTCGAGGTGGCTTTCTACTGCACGGATCTCATCGTTAAGCATGAGACGGTGGATGAGCATCGTACCGATCTGACCGAAGAGGATAGGTGATACGTCCTTCGGGTTCTGTGTTGTGAGGTAGAGGAAGATACCCTTCTTACGGCCTTCTCTTGCGAGAAGTGTGAGACCGCCGTGATATTCCTTGTCGGAGTATCTGGACTTGGCATATCTGTGTACCTCATCAATGAAGAAGACGAAGGGGCAGATATTGTCTCTGGACATTACGAATGTGCTTACGAGATCGATGATCATGCCGCCGATACCTTCGGATGCACCGAGTTGTGATGTGTCGATGTAAAGGCTCTCTTCAGGGAGATGTACGAACTCTTCGATGACTTCGAGGAGGTTATACATCTCAGGATCGTCCGAGAAGAATGACAGGAATCTCGTGTTGGTCATCTGATACTGGATCTTCTGGATAAGTGAAGCGTTCTGGTTAGCCTTGAGCGTATCGTAACGGTACTTGAAGTTGTAGTTGTTGTCTCTGTCAGGTTCGCAGATGGATTCAGCCTGGATCTGTTCAGGGAGGAGCTCGATGTTGAACTCGGTATCGTCCTTGCCGACGGATGCGATGTTTTCCTGAACTTCCTCGATATCCTCACCGATCTTCTGATAGTAGGAAGTGCTGCCGATCTTTCTCATGTAACGGAGGGATGTGATAGCTTCTGAGAGGACTGCGCCCTGTGAGCTGTTCTCAGTCTCGAAAAGTTTTTCCCACTGCTCCATCGAGATCTTTCCTGGTGATACTGTTGTATCGACACCAAGGGTAAGCTTCGTGATCTCGTCGTCATTGAAAGCGTTTCTGTATTCGCCTGTAGGGTCGATGATGAGGGCCTTTCTCTTAGTGGAGACGACCTTGTCGAGGATGGCGAGAGCTGTTGTGGACTTACCGCTGTTTGTGGCGCCGATGCACATAAGGTGACGGTTGAAGAGTGTTGAAGGCTTCAATGTAACGTCTGCTTCTGACCTGTTGATGAATGTTGCAAAAGGCGGAAGCGGTTCTTCGTCCTCGCCTGTGAACTCGAGGGACTGGAGGAACAGCTTATAGATCTCGTCTGTAGCGAGATAGACCTTGTCGGTGATACCCAGTGTCTTGAAGCCTGCGAGTCTGAACTTGACATCTTCGGGCGGGATAAGTGCGATGGTATCGATCTGGATTTCCTGGTAGTCACTGGCTTTTGCTTCGCCGGATGATACTTCGAAGATACTCTTTCTGGAAGCCTTGTTCTCGAAAACCTCACCTAAGAAGATTCCGACCGTGGAATCGACTAGGACATAGTAGTTAATGGTGTTCGGAAGGAAAGTGTTATTGAACTTGCTTCTGTCAGCCATCAGGGATATGTTTTCGATCTGGGCGGTACAGTTACTTCTGTATACCTGAGTGACTTTTCCGATGTAGAAATCCTGAGGGTTCAAGCCGCCGTATAATGCTTCAAGTGTCATATGAGAGCCTCCCACTTTTAAGTAAAGACAGTGGTTTCAGTTAGAATCCACTATATATTATAAGATGTCGTGGATAAAAAATGGTAACTTTTGTGTAAAGAAATCAATTTAAAATGATTATAATATGGATGTGACTAAATAGACTGGATAACTATGCCATGATTCTTGTCAGGCATCAGTTAATTATGGGGTTTGGATTTCCGTCTGTTTGGTGGTGCTCAAGAATAATGGATTAGGCGGTATAGATAACATGTCGGTTGAAAAGGAATTCAAACGTGTGACTTTCGAGCTTATGGATAAGCTCCTTGGAGTAAGTGACCTTGAAGAGGCACTCTCCGGAAGTCTTGAGATAATCGCAAGAGACTTGGGTAGTGAAGCCGGTGCGGTATGGCTCCTTGATAAGGAGAACGATATCCTTACACCTGCATTTCACATGGGTCCTGCAGACATTTCCAATGTGACAGTCAGAAAAGGCCAGGGCGCAGAGGGATATGTTATTGAGACAGGTGAGTCCTTGCTGGTATCCGATGCGACATGGGATCCCAGATTCGACGGCACGGCATTTGACAGGAAGGGACTTACAACAAGATCTCTGATCTGCGTTCCGGTAAAGAATGCCGATGAGGGCGAGATCATCGGATGCTTCCTTTTGATCAACAGGATCAACGGTACACGTTACGGCGAAGAAGAACTCGAGATCTGCGAGCAGGCTGCAGCTCTTTCAGCCAAGACGATCGGAGAGAAGGGCTTCTATGTTGTTCCCGAAGAGAAGAAACAGGTCCTTGTCTCTTTGAAAGGCGTCACCAAGGATATCGAGAACGGCGGCAAAGTCAGCAGCATCCTTAATGGCGTAAACCTTGATATCTACAAGAATGAATTCGTTGTACTTCTGGGTGAACCAGGAAGCGGGAATACAGCGGTAATGAATATCGCAGGCGGAATGGATACTCCCACGGAAGGCACCATGTCTTTTGAGGATATGGACTATTCCAATCCTACTGATGAGTGGCTTACACAGTTCAGACGTGATTTTGCTTCACTCATTTTCAAGAGCGGTAATCTTATGCCTAATCTTACAGTTCTCGAGAATGTTCAGTTCATTGCAAAGCTTGCTGAAGATTCCATATCACCCTGGGATGCACTCGACAAGACCGGCTTAGAGGAACTTGCAGGTAATTATCCGTCTTCACTGACCGGCTCACAGCAGCTTTGTGCGGCAGTTGCAAAGGCGATCGTAAAGAAGCCCCAGATCATCTTGGCTGACGATCCGACTGCACTATTAAGCTACGATGAGAGTATCGAATTCTTAAGCGTTATCCAGAGTGTCGTAAGTGACAGGAAGACTACACTTGTCATGACAACTCAGAATGCCGAGATCGCGAAAATGGCTGACCGCGTCGTCAGGTTCAAGGGCGGCAAAGTCTTAAGCATAAAGAAGAACCTTCATCCTTTGAGCGCAGAGGAGCTTGTATGGTAACTCCCCGAATAGTCAGGACGAAGGATTCAAGAAAGTATTTTGCAAGACAGGCCGCTTCGTACCTGTCTGTTGTCGTTATTACGCTGCTTTTCGCGGTATCTTTTCTCGGAGCTGATTTTGCAGCGAAAAGTATTTCCGTAAGCGGTGATGAATTCTATGATTCATGCAATTACAGAGATGTCGAGATCTATTCAGACAAGCTGATATCAACAGAAGAGATCGAGAACGTGCGTGCTCTTTCAGGTGTAGCTGATGTCGAGGGCTCTTACAGAACATCAGGCCAGATCTCATCGCAGGGCAATAAGACTGACGTAATGGTAGTTTCTCTCACCGACAGGGTAAATGTCGTAAGGATGATCGAGGGACGTCTGCCGGAAAACGAAAATGAATGTGTTATCGAGAAGAGCGTTGATGAAGCAACAGGTCTTAAGATAGGTGACACTTTGGATGTAAGGGATTACGACGGAAACATTCCTGAATATCTTTCAAGATCAGAGTACGTTATTACCGGAATCGTTTACCATCCTGATCACGCATGCTCAGCCGAAAAGGCACCCGGTTCGCGTTATGTTCTGGTAAAGCCTGAAGCATTTGATAAGGACAGACTCCAGAACTGCTTCATGAGTGCGGAGATCGTGCTTAACGGCACCAGAGGTCTGGACAGATTCGGCCACATCTATCTTGCCAGGATCGCCATGTTTTCGGCCAGTCTCAATAAGCTCTCCATAAGGAATCAGGAGATAAGATATAACGAGGTTCTTGTAAGGGCAGGAAATGAGAAGGAGATCATCCAGAAGCAGCTCGATGCATGGACGGATGAACTCGAGAATACAAAGGATCAGCTCGATGCCGACTGGAAGGATTACGACGAGAAGATCGCCGAATTCCGTACGAGCAGAAGAGAATATAACGAGTCACTTACATCCATCAATCAGGCATATTCTGATCTTCAGGATCTGAAGACTGAGATCGAGAAAACAAAGAAGCAGTTAGCTGATGACAAGACAGCTTTCGAGAAGACTGAAGCTGATCTTAAGACAACCAAGACAAAGCTCGATAAAGAAGAGAAGGAAATCAAGAAAGCAAAAGACAAGCTGATGGAAAAGTATAAACCTGTCGAGAGTGCGAAGGCACCTTTGAGGAACTCTTTGAAGTCAGCTGTTACAAGCGTACTCGGCTCTTCTGTTGCAGGCAGGATCAACTGGTCCAAGGGCGCGAAAAAGATCAATCCCGATGATGCGAAGGCAACGGCCACAAAGGTATCTATCTCAAGCAAGATCACGGTAGATCTGAATAAGAACGTAAGATCAAATCTTTATACGATCATCTCATCGCTCCGTCTCTCTGAAGAAGCTCTTGCGAATGCATATGAAGCTGCTACAGGTAATACGCTTGATCTTGAGAACGGTTCTGCTCTCCAGCAGGTAACGAACTTTGCTGCTGATAACTATAGCGGCAAGTTCGGTGATTATCTTTCCGATGCAAAAGAATGGGACACAGAACACGCCAAGTATGCAAAAGACAAGAAAGCATTCGATAAAGCGAAAAAAGAGTACGATGATGCAGTAAAGAAACTTGCTTCCGATAAGAAGACTCACGATACAAGGACCAAGAGCTATGAGCAGTCTATCGTAGATTATAACGAAGGCATGGCTGAGTATCAGAAGAGCGTTGATGCGCAGAAGGAGAACAGACAGCAGTTCTCTGATGAGGAAAAGGCTCTTGCAGATGTCCGTGCAAAGCTCGAAGTCCGCGATGCGGAATATAATGATGCTGCTTACAGATTGAAGAACAAAAAAGCTGATTTTGAGATCCGCCAGAGCAATATCGGTTCTGCAGAGAATTGCCGCTGGATGGCGGTCGATGGCAGGGGAAACTCCGGATACCATTACCTCTATAACGCAAGGTCGATCGTAAGACATGCGGGAATGCTCTTAGGCTTCCTCTTTGCAGCCGCAGGTGCATTAGTCATCTATGCTACGGTAGGCCATCTTGCTGAGCAGCAAAAGCAGCAGATCGCTTCTTCCAAAGCAATGGGATTCAAGTACATTGAGATCCTTAAAAAGTATCTGATCTTCGGTGTTACCGCAGTTATTGCAGGTATGGTTGCAGGAGGCGTTATCGGATACTTCGTAATAAACAAGATCGTATTCGAGATCTATGAGAAGAATTATGTTTTCGGCTCAGGTGACATGAAGCTTGATTTGGAAGTAACAGTTATCACCTTGATCATGGGCATCATTTTGTCCGGACTTATCTCATGGCTCTCCTGCAAAAAGATCCTGGAGTCTTCTGCAGTTAAGCTCCTTAATGAAGGCGGTTCTTCTGCAAAGGTAAAGACCAAGAAACTTTCGAGATCGAAGAAGAGCGGCAAGAATGCGATCTTAAGAAGCATGACAGCTTTCAACATGCGCTCTGACAAAAAGCGCGTTGCTGCAGCGATCACATGTATTGCAGTATGTACCGCTGTCCTCGTGTCAGGTCTTACGATGAACATCAATATCAATAAGACTGTTGACCAGCAGTATAAGAACATCGAGTTATATGATCTCAAGATCTCATTCGATCTTTCAGAATCCAGAAAAGCCGAATACAATATCGGAAAGATCCTGGAAGAAGAAGGTGCATATTTTGTAAGCGTCAGCGAGAACGATATATCTGTCGGTTCCAATAAAGCACTCAGTGATTCTGTTCTGATCTGCGCTGATCTTGAAAGCCTTGACGCCTTCTTTGTTAGACGTGATACAAAGACGCTTGCTCCTACGACGAAGTCAGGTTATGGTATCTGGCTTCCTGTAAGAATGGCGGAGTGCAACAGATTTGCAGCTGATTCCAACATAACGTTGTACGATCACTCCATGAATCCTTATCCCGGTAAGGTTGCAGGTATCTATGAGAACCGTGTAGGCAATTACAGTGTTATGGAGCGCAGAGTTTATGCCGCTATTTTCGGTAAGCTTCCTGTAAATAATGCTTATTATGTTCTGCTTAATAATGCCAATGCTGACAGCATCAGATCACGTGTGTCCGCTGTGGAAGGATTTGCCGGAATCGAAGTAACTTCTGACAGATATAACAGCTTAAAGAACACGACTTCCATCCTGGAACTGTTGCCTGCAGTCTATATCTTCATCGTAGCTTTGATGGCATTCTTCGTCCTTTATAACCTGTTCAGGATGAGTGTCGTTACCAAGAAGGATGACCTTGCCATGATGAAACTGAACGGTTTCCCTGTAAAAGAGATGATGCGTTATGTTTCTCTGGAATTGATAATTGATTCCGTAGTTGGAATAGTGGCAGGTCTCATTGCAGGAACGGGTCTCGGATATGTTCTCTTAATGCTCGTTCAGGGTTCTGATCTCCACATTATCAAGACAGTGCGTTTTGAGACATGGGGCATTGCAGTTCCGGTTATGGCTTTCGTATGTTTTGCTGTAAGTATTTTTGCGATGCGAAAAGTAAGACGCGTCAGCATTAAGAATTAATCTATGTTTGCTTTTGAAGATATTCCAACTTCTTTAAGCGGGAACTTACCTCCGGAACAGAGCGGAAGCACTTCCGGATACATGCTCATCGTGATCGCACTGGTCATTATCCTGGCGGTCGTTCTTATAGCACTCATTTCAGTTGTCATACGTTATCAGATGCAGCAGCGTGACATCATGAGAAATGAATGGATAAGAAGGGATGTTGCAAGGAGAAGAAGGATCAGGATATCTGACAAGAACGAAGTTTTCGAGCGGGATAACTATACCTGCCAGATCTGCGGTATTTCGAGAGATTTCTTAGACGACCTCTGTCCGGGACTTGGTGATTATCTCTTGCTTGAAGCTGATCATATACGTTCTGTCTCGCAGGGCGGAACAGGACGTGATGTTGATAATCTTCAATGTCTGTGCTGGCGCTGCAACCGTAAGAAGGGTGGCACAAGGACTAACGAAGAAGTCAGGGATATGATCGACTATGGCATAGACTATCTTCAGGGTGATGAAGAGTAATTATTCTTAACCTTTTATACGTTTCTCAAATTTGCCATAAAGCTGATACCGATTTGATGTTTTCCGTTGCTATAATCCTGAACGTCATTACATGACGAACATATAAGGAGTTATACAGAAAATGAAGAATTACAAAAAGTTTTTAAAAGAATCTTCAGCAGCTGTATTAGCAGGCGCAATGATGATTATGCCTTTAACAGGCTGTGCAGGTAATAATACGGGTGCTGCAACCGGCAGCTCAGTTAATACGGAAAACACCACGGTAGCATCAGAAGAGCCAACCTCTGATACTGTTGCAGATACTTCTGTGACATCTGAGACTTTATCCCAGGATGAGAAGCTTACAGAAGATCAGGCCAAGAAGGCTTTTGAGTATTACATGATCAAGAACCTCAGTGAATTTGAAGCTCGTGTCGCTAGATTCTGGTACTTCGATAAGACAGAAGGTGACAAGAGTACATTCTGGTTCACGGTCAACAATGTTCAGTATCCTGTAAGGATCGATATTGATCTTGCAACGGGCGAAGCAAAGGCGAGTGCATATGAGCGCAAGGGCGGAGATCTCAATCCTATCGAGGATCCCGGTGTCTCTGAATATGATTTCAATGCATGGGACTATATCAAGAATCCGCCTAAGACTGCTGACAATAATGCGAAGGACATCAAGTCTTATCTCGGTACAAACATCGATGATGCAGTCAAGGAATACTCTGATCTGAAGTATCAGCCTGAAAAGTCCAAGAACGGATGGCTGAACAGCAGTATTCTCTTCGATACCTATAAGAAGGATAGTAAGACTATCGAGTATATTAAGGTGTTCGGGGGCTCTGATTACAGCATCTATGGTGTTATTTGCGGAATGAACATGAAAGATGCCATAGGCTGCATTGTTATGAATGGTGCCACCAGCTTGATCCCCGGCAATAACGCTTCAGCATCTGACGCTTCAAAGCAGTTCTACTTCGAGATGCGCGATGGTAATACGGTGGAACTTGTTCTCGATATGAGCAACAATGTAATCTATGTTGGAGTATTAAGCGAGAAGATCAAGACTGAAGTTGTACCTTCAATCTGATAGATAAGAATAATTAAACGCGAAGCAAAAGCAATCCCCTGAAGTTTTCAGTTCTTCAGGGGATTACTTCGTTTTGAGGAAATTTATTATGAAAGCTTTATGGATGTCTTGGTGGTTTATTATTTGATCTTCTTTGCAGAGAACTGTACGGTCTGATCGAGCAGAGGGTGTTCCTCTGCTACGTCGAAACGCAAGGCTTTGTTCTCGACTTGAACCGTTGTCTTATCGCTGAAGTAACTGTTCGCAAAGTCCAGAACAGGAACTTTGAATTGCATTGGTGTCGTGACAGCAGAACCGATAAAAATGTTATCGGATTCTACTGTAACTTCCTGAATCTTAACTGTGTTTTCTGTCTGCTGATCAGGCGCTTTCTTCGAACATCCTGATGCTGCGATTGATGTTACAAGCAAAGAACCTGTTGCAAGAATTACGAGAATCTTTTTGTTCATTTTTTAGTTCTTCCTTCTATTGAGCTTTGAGTTTGTTTGTTTTGTTTGATGCCATGATTAAACCATCCGTAAGATAGTCAGACTATGCTCAATGAGGCAGGGCATTGTTGAATAAGCAACAGTAAGGAAGAAATTTGTTGCACAGGATGAAAAAGGCTGCCTCTTTATCTGAGACAGCCTTCAGTTATGTGATCTGTGATGCTTAGATCAGAAGCATTTTTTCTCGTGAGTCTGTTTGCATGTAGCGAGGTTTGAGCACTTGTAGCAGACTTCGTTCGTGCAAGTATCCTTCTGGAAGAACTCACGAATATTTGCAAGAGTCGTATCCGCAATATTCTTGAGTGCTTCGCTCGTAAGGAATGCCTGATGTGATGTTACGATTACATTAGGCATCGAGATAAGTCTTGCAAGCGTATCGTCGTTAACGATGTGGTTCGAATAATCGTGGAAGAAAATGTTCGATTCTTCTTCGTATACATCGAGACATGCTGCGCCTATCTTTCTCTGCTTGATACCTTCGAGCAGAGCTTCGGAATCAATAAGAGCTCCTCTTGATGTATTGATGAGAACTACACCTTTCTTCATTTTCCCGATCGTGTCATCGTTTACCATATGGCGGTTCTCTTCAGTGAGCGGGCAGTGGAAAGAGATAATGTCACTTCTTTCCCAGATCTCATCTAGGGATACATACTCTATACCGGAGTCAGCAGCAGGGAACTTGTCGTATGCGATGACATTCATTCCGAATCCTCTGCAGATATCGATGAAGATGCGGCCGATCTTTCCTGTTCCGATTACGCCTACAGTCTTTCCGTGAAGGTCGAATCCGGTAAGTCCGTTAAGACTGAAATTGAAATCCTTTGTGCGGATATATGCTTTGTGGATCCTTCTGATCGATGTCAGAAGAAGTGCCATCGCATGCTCTGCAACTGCATAAGGTGAGTATGCGGGAACGCGGACGATGTGAACTTTGCCATACGCATATTCGACATCTACATTGTTATATCCTGCACATCTTAATGCAACGAGCTTCACACCCATTTCCGAGAGACGGTCAATAACGTTTTTGTTGATGTCGTCATTTACGAAAACACATACCACGTCATTTCCTTCAGCCAGTTTGCATGTGTCTGAGGTAAGCCTTGTCTCGAGGAACGTTATCTCGAATTCATCGTCCTTGTTCGAATCGATGAATGACTGCTTGTCGTAATCCTTAGCATCGAAAAATGCTATTCTGATCTTTTCCATATATATATATTCTCCTTCCCGCGAAAACCATGTCTGTACCTATTTTACTATTAGTGCGGCAAGGTTAATATCAAGATTTTAACCTGCTGCCAGATCCTCCAGATGATTATTGAGAACTGCCCTGGGCATTGCGCCTGTTACTGTCCGGACAACCTCGCCGTTTTTTATGAATACGAAGCTTGGAATGCTCTGAACTCCAAATCTCTCGGCAATTCCGCCTTCTTCGTCGACATTGATCTTGCCGATCTTTACTTTGCCTTTGTACTCTTCCGCGAACTGCTCGACAAGTGGTGACATCATGCGGCATGGACCGCACCACTCTGCGTAAAAATCGATCATTACGGGGATATTGCTGTTCATGACTTCTTCAGTGAAGTTGTTCTCGTTGAATCTGTATTCCATATTGGACCTCCTTATGATTTGGTTTGATTCTTGATACTTCAAGTATATCTGGTATAATATCCGTATCAAGTACGCAGATTGTATTGACCTGGTACGGAAATCCTTACCGGATGGCAGGAGGAATCCCATGACAAAAGAGACTCTTTGTGACGGATACGGCGGCAAAGGATGCGGCCTCAAGCAGGTTTTGGACATCATAGGCGGTAAGTGGAAGATCCTTATCCTTTGCCTTATAGATCAGAAAGAAGTCGTCAGATACGGCGAACTCGGAAGGGGAATCGTAGGCATTACGAACACTATGCTTGCCACATCACTTAAGGAAATGGAGACAGACGGAATGGTCTTAAGGACCCAGTACGATGAGATGCCGGTCCGTGTCGAGTACAGGCTTACAGACAAGGCAAAGAGCATAATTCCGATCCTTCTTGAATTAAAGAGGTGGGGAGAGGAGAATATGGAAAAGTAAGTATTTATTACTTTAATAAAGAGTGGCAAATAAATATTCTTTATGTTAATATACTGTTCGCAGGCATGGAGAAGTACCCAAGAGGCCGAAGGGGAGGCTTTGCTAAAGCTTTAGGTCGGGCAACTGGCGCGGGGGTTCGAATCCCCCCTTCTCCGCCAAAAACGCAACGGGCGTCGTAAAAAGTCAATAAATATAAGGGTTTGCGAGATTTCGCCTATTCTTGAAAATGTAGTTTACTACAAACTTACTACAGACTTTACGACAAAATAAAAAGTATGCCCAAAAAGAACAACGACCGGATGTAATGTCCGGTCGTTGTTTATTATATGAGATAATGCCTGTTCATTTTCACTCGTATAGTTCCTTATCAAGATCCCAGTTACCGCACGGAA
>Ga0256404_1000308_pt1 | contig 126776 bp, 103 predicted proteins | sample RumenRJG_01DNA_FD_185990 | JGI IMG/M metagenome (GOLD analysis project Ga0256404, IMG submission 185990) | Bovine rumen microbial communities from Lethbridge, Alberta, Canada - RJG_01 | ecosystem: Host-associated > Mammals > Digestive system > Stomach > Rumen | place: Canada: Alberta... | reverse complement strand
CCCCCATCAGGGGGTCAGTTGTTCCTTATCACAACAAAGGTACGCAACTTTACCCAATTGTGGAAGTATATCATGAGATTTCATTCAAGGAGTACTCACCAATCTCTTCCACTCTGCAAATTTAGAGCGAGGGGTGGTTAAGCAAGCAGCATTGAGGAGTAGGGGCTCAAAACGTCATAGTCATCGTCATAGTCATCGTTTTCCCTTCCCCGTGAAGGGAAGGGAGGTTTACATTCTTCTGATTTTAAAAGAAAGATTTGGAGGTTTAGAGAAAAAATTCTATTTTTGCAAACGGAATAAAAAAGAAAGTTATATGACAGCCGAAAGGAAGAATCATATCATTACAGCTATAAGCAAAAAGGCTAAGGCATTAAGTCCAGAGGGTTCAGAAATCATACTCTTTGGCTCACAAGCGCGTGGCGATGCTCATAACGGCTCAGACTGGGATGTGCTTATCCTTCTTGACAAAGACCGAATATTGCCTTCCGACTATGACGAATACTCTTATCCGCTTCGGGAGCTCGGATGGGATCTCGGTGAGTGCGTCAACACGGTATTATATACAAAGAATGATTGGCAGAAAGAAGCCTTTTCCCCATTCTATGAAAACGTAACGAAGGAGGGAATACGTCTATGAGTCTGAACGCGTCATTTGGTTTTTCCACATACTTGATTATATTCCCAAAGACTGGAACATTTCCTCTGATGATGTGAATTCCTCTAAACGACCTGCTTTCTTATCTTCCTGTGAACGGACATAACTGCTTTTCGACCGTGGGTGTACTTCTTTAATGTCCACAAAGGAAATAATGAATACAAACTTAAACTTTTAAAATACTCCTCCTCACATGATAACTTATTTCCCTTAATCATTAAAACTTTTTTACTTCAAATTTTTTGTCATTTCTTTTATTGTTTGTATTTTTGCAACCGTTATATGACTTTGTTGCACAGCAGCCAACGCAACTACTAGTTTTTAGCAGTCCCCTAGCACTGTACAACACAAAAAAAAGGAACAGACTATTATACTTAAATTTAAAATACCAAGGAAATGAAAAATCAATTGCGTTATTTTATGACGCTGCTGCTCATGATGGTAGTCAGCGTGGGATGGTGTGAAACTAAGACAGAAGGGTTTGAGAAAAAAACCACGAGTACAGATTTTCAAAGTACCTTTGAAGTCACTTCAAACAGTAGTGATTGTGGAATCGGATGGGAGATTTACTATGGAGCGGTTAGCAAACAAGAATGCATTTCTGGCAATCATTCTGCAGCCATGCGCATTTACACTGCTGCTAAGTATGGTTATTTAAAAACAACGACACCTATTGATAATTTGACAAATGTTTCATTTAAGGCGAAAGCGTCAAGAGCGAACAGTGCAACAATTAAAATTAATATCAGCTATTCCAACGATGGCTCAACATGGACTTTAATAGAAAGAGATATGGAACTTAGTTCTTCTGCCAACACTTTCTCATTCGACATTCCTGTTGGTGGTAGATATTTCCAAATAGCCATTTCACCTAATTCTAATAGGCCATCCAAAGGTAGTGCACAGTTAACAATTGACGATGTTGTTTTTACATATAACTCTGTCACACTTGCTCCCTCTAAGGCTTACACCACTTTAACAAGTGCCTATGGTCTTGACTTCACCAATGTTACAGGGCTCGCCGCCTATATCGTAAAAGCAGAAGATGTGGAATCAAACAGCGTCAAGCTTACTCAAGTCCAAAAAGTTCCTGCAAATACTGGTCTTGTACTGCAGAAGACCGGCACAGAAGCCTCTTATAGCATACCGGTATTCAATGGTACTAACGCTGACAATGTAATAGGTAACCTTATGTATGGCTCCGCCACCAAAGAAGTGTCTGTTGCAGCTGAATCGGGATATATTCTTAAAAACGGTAAGTTCCATCTTAGCGAAGCAGGAACATTGGCAAAAGGCAAGGCTTATCTTAGGACTATAAATAAAGAAGCAAAAGAACTCAACATAACTTTTGGTGAAAGCACTGGAATCAACAACGTTAACGTTAACGAAAACGAATGCGGCAAGATATTCAATCTTGCTGGTCAGCAGATGAAGAGTACCGTGAAGGGTGTTTATATCAAGAACGGGAAGAAGTATATTAAGTAAGCAGATAATTGTCTAACGATAAAATGATTATGAACATGAAAAAATATATTAAGCCAATTACAAAGGAAATCAATGTTGATTTGTCGCAGATGATTGCTGCATCTATTGGAGTAGTAACTGATTCCGCTAATCCCAGTGATTCTGATGCCAAGGAGTTCGAAGGCATGAATGACGATTGGAGCTCTACTGACGAAGAAGAATAAATAAAAGTTTAAGCGTCGCGTAGCGACTGGTTAAGCGCTTCGCTGTTTAAAAGTTTAAGATCGTAAAAGTGGACGAACATGATTGTTCGTCCACTTTTTATTTGAAATAACGGTCAGCAAAGCGGAGGAACTGCTGCCAGTCGTATGATAGAACGGCATGGGGGCCACGGCGAATGTGATAGGCAACAGCTCCATCGGCATAGGGTATATCCAAAGGGGTCAGCTTGTCAGAACCGATGCCTTTCAGACCATAAAGGGCATAAACGGGCTCAGCTCCCTTGGCACCGAGGAATTCTCCATAGGGATCACTCCATTTGTCATCTTCAGCACTGGCAATATAAATAGGACGGGGTGCGGAAAGGGCTATCAGCTCATGCTGATCAAAAGGCATGTGCTCTTCACGGGCATTGAACTGCTTGTAATTGCCACAGTACCAATGACGGAAACGGTAGTTGACGGTCTCCACGGTCTCACCAAACTGACGACGGGAAAGGGCGGCACCACAACAGCCGGAGTTGACGGGGATAATCAGTGCAAAGCGGGGGTCACAGGCGGCTGCCCACAGCACGGCTTTTCCTAAACGGGAATGACCGAGAATAGCTACCTTACTGGCATCGACCTGCGGATCCTGAACGAGATAGTCCATAGCACGACTCATCCCCCATGCCCAAGCGGCAACAGCTCCCCACTCATCGGGCCAAGGCTCTCTTTGGGAACCTTTATAATAATAGGTATGGAGACAAGTCTGATGATTGTCGAAACGGTCTGGCTCCACGTCTTCATAACAGAAGGTGGCGAGTCCATAGCCATGGGCGAGAATGCTGTCGAGCGCCCAGGGGCCTTCGAGGATGGTGTTGTTGGGTTTGAAACTGATGCCGAGAATAACAGGAACTCGATGGCGGCGGGCCTCTCTTGGGAGATAGAGCTGCAGATGGAGCACGGGGCCCTCGGACTTAGAGGTCAGCATGATATCCACCAGTTTCCGAATGGCTTTTCCTCCCAGTTCTTTCTGAGCGATATCCGTTACACGGTAAATGAGTGGTGAGGGTGCTGCAGGGGCCTTTCCGAACATATAGGTCTCGAAGAGTTGGAAGAGTTCGGGGCGCCGTTTTTGTTCCCATTCTTCTACGGTGGTGACACGGGTGCCATCGCTACAGAGGAGTGCATCGGGCAAAGTGTAGGCGGGAACTTTTGACTCGTCATAATTGGCATATTTGTTATAGTCACGCTTCTGAATCCGTTCTGCCTGGGCACAGACTGAAAGGGTAAAGAGCGTGAGGATAGTACTTAGGAAAAGACGATGATTCTTCATGGTTTTGAGTTTTTAAGTTTACGGCAACAAAGGTACGACTTTTTTTGCAAATTGCAAAGATACAAAGACACAGATAAGGGTATAAGCGTTGCTTCGCAACTGTTTAAGCGTCCTTCGGACTGTTTAAGCGCCTTCGGCTGTTTAAAAGTTAATGACTATGACTATGACGATGACAATGACATTTTGATCCCCTTGATAAGGGGCGGCTCTAAAGCGGGGTTTTATTTTAACTGAACACGAAGACACAAAGACACAAAGTTTTTTAAAACAGTAATCTCACTCCCCTCCAGACTCCCCTCCTTTTGAAGGAGGGGCGAGGGGTGGTTAAGCAAGCATAAATGCAGAGAGCGGGAGGGCGTAGGTGCGAGATTACCATCGGCCGTAGGAGTATTCTCGTCCCCTCGTCCCTTCGCTCCCTCGTCCCCTCGGGTGGTTAAGCAAGTTGCATTGGGGCATGGGGCTCAAAACGTCAAAAAACTCTGTATCTCTGTGTCTCTGTGTACATTTAAATAATTCCCCCTTCAGAAAAAACAAACAAAATGTTTGGTCTTTTCATTCATCTTGCAGCTATTTTATGGCTGGTGCCATGAAATTAGGCTGCACTCAGAAAAAACAAACAAAATGTTTGGTCTTTTCATTCATCCTTCAGCTATTTTATGGCTGTTGCCATGAAATTAGGCTGCACTCAGAAAAAACAAACAAAACGTTTGGTCTTTTCATTCATTTGCACTAATTTTGCAACCGAAAAATTGAATCTGATGTAAAATTAACAGCAAACACACTCATAAACAAACAAAAAGAACATGAAGAAAATCAGAGCAGCCGTCGTTGGTTACGGCAATATCGGTAAGTATGCCCTCCAAGCCTTGGAGGCTTCCGAGGATTTCGAAGTAGCTGGTATCGTGCGCCGTAATGGTGCGGAGAACAAGCCCGCTGAGTTGGCACCGTATGAGGTGGTGAAGGATATCAAGGAACTGAAGGATGTGGATGTGGCTATTCTGGCGACTCCCACACGTTCCTGCGAGGAATATGCCAATCAGATTCTGCCTTTAGGCATCAATACCGTTGACTCTTTCGACATCCATACCAATATCCGCGGCTATCGTGAGCGTCTGATGGAACTGAACAAGAAAACAGGTACGGTGAGCGTGATTGCTGCCGGATGGGATCCGGGATCGGACTCCATCGTCCGCACGCTGATGCAGAGTCTGGCTCCTAAAGGTCTGAGCTACACGAACTTCGGTCCTGGTATGTCGATGGGACATTCTGTTTGTGTTCGTTCGAAAGCAGGTGTGAAGAACGCACTCTCGATGACGATTCCCCTCGGAGAAGGTATTCATCGCCGCATGGTGTATGTGGAACTGGAAGAGGGTGCCAAGTTAGAGGATGTGACGGCTGCCATCAAGGCTGATCCATATTTCGCTAATGATGAGACGCATGTCTTTGCGGTGGAGTCGGTGGATGCCGTCCGCGATATGGGTCATGGTGTGAATCTGGTGCGCAAGGGTGTGAGTGGAAAGACACAAAACCAGCGTCTGGAGTTCAACATGAGCATCAACAACCCCGCGCTGACAGGTCAGGTGTTGGTGAATGTAGCTCGTGCTTCCATGCGTCAGCAGCCCGGTTGCTACACGATGATCGAAATTCCTGTCATCGATATGCTGCCTGGCGAACGTGCCGATCTTATTGAACATCTGGTATAAGGATTCCCTCCACCAAGCAAAATAACAATAATTCCGCCTTTCCCAGGAAAAGCGGAATTATTTATTGTTGTAAAAGCCACATAGCGAAGAACTTGTCATAAACACTATAGGTCCCCAAATCTTGGGTAATAAAATCTTTTTCAAGTAACCCCTTGACTGCTCCCTGAACAGTGCTGGCGGTAAGATGATGACGCTGAAGGAACGGACGAGAGGTGATGTTAGTAGCCTTTCCTTCCTTACAAATAGCCATCAGCACCTCTTTCTGTTTCGAAGGCAATTGATAAAGCAGCGCACTAAATATGAAACTCTGCTGGGTAATAACCTGCTGAATGGCTATATCTATGGATTCTGGCAGACATTTACTGCCAGACTCCGTCATGGAAAACAGGGCATTAAGTATTGCCTGCACGTACCATGTGACACCTTCGTAGCGTTGATAGACTTCCTGAACAGTTTCTTCAGCAATGTCTTTTTGGTATTCCCTGAACAGGCTTTGGGCAAACTCAACGTAACGGTCGATATTAATAGGGGCTAAAGACATCATACTGGTACTTTGGTAAAAAGGACGCGAGGGTGAGGCGAATATCTCTGCCATCATGTGCCGTTGTGACCCAGCATAAATGAATCTCGTATTCTTACACCGTTGTATATGCGTGCGGAGAATCGCTTCAACATTACCTTCCGGGTAATCTGCCACCACTTGAAACTCATCAATAGCAACAATACAGGGTTTGTCAGCCTGTTCAAGATACATGAAAATCTCATCAAGCGTGGTTTGTGGTACCTTAACATCCCCCACGCCAAGTCCCCATTCCGGCAACCCATTGATATCAAACGTTATACTGCTTCTCAAAGAACCGAGCGTATTAACGAACCGCTCCCACACTTTGCGACCTTGCGGTTTTAATGTTCCCAAAATGCTCTTACCCAAATAGAACACTAATTCCTGCAGATTTTTGGTGGCATATATATCTACGATGAAAGTGTAGTAGCCGTCCTTGATGCTCTGTTGTTCAAAACAATGGTGTATAAGGCCGGTCTTCCCAAGACGACGCGGTGAGATAAGCGCAACGTTATTGCCATTGACTATGAGGTTTGTCAGATAATTCGTCTCTTCTACACGATCACAGAAGTAGTGGGACGACAGATAGCCTTGGGTAACAAATGGGTTTGTTATAGCCATAGGGTATTGAAATTTAACTTGTTACAACTTTATGCAAAGATAATTATAATCTTATTATAAAGCAAGCAAGTCGCATTTCTTTTAACTTTCTTTATGCCATAAGCGGTTCTCCTCGTCGTTCTCTGTGAGTCTAATAAAAAGTAGAGTTTGCCTTTTACAGCGATTTGAGCCATTGGGCAATATCCTGCAGTACTTCGGGCGAAATGGTTTCCTCAATCTGTCCGTATTCTGCGGGAAGTCCTGTGGTACTGTGCTGGAAAAGATGATTGAGTCCGGGATATTCCTTCACAAGATTCTTTTTCGATTTGGGCAACAGCTGTCGGATGGCAGTAAGGTTCTGCGAGGCAATAACCTGACAGTCGCGGTCACCGTTCAAGGCAAACACCGGACAGCGGGTGCTGCGGATATTACTTGTCGGGTCGTAGTCGATAAACCATTTTAGCCACGGAATCTCCTGAACATCTTGCTGCTGGCGACATTTCTCCACAGTCATCGTAGCAGGTAATCCCGACAGCGACAGAATGCGGTTGTTCTGCTCGGTCAACAGCGTATCTCCCTTCACACCAGGGCCTGCCAGCGAGACGATGAAATCGGTCTGTTTCTTAGCACCAAGCATAAAGGCAATCAGTCCGCCCTCACTATGACCGAGCATTCCTACCTTGCTGAACTTTTTCTGTTGGCGCAGGAACTCAAGACCAGCTAAGGCATCACGCATAAAGTCCTCCGACGTGCTTTTCTTCACCTCGCCCCCAGTAGATTTGCCTGTAGCACGGTCGTCATAACGCAATGTGGCAATGCCCTGACGAGCCAGATAGTCGGCAATCACAAAAAACGGTTTGTGATTGAAAACCTCTTCATCGCGGTTCTGCTGTCCACTACCCGATACGAACAAGACGACAATAGGTTTCTTCTTCGACTGCTTGCCATAGCCAACAGGGTAAGTCAGCGTACCTGCCAAGGTGGCTCCATCCGCTTCGTTGCGGAACGTCACCTCCTCTGTTTCGTAGGGAAACGGCGGCTGCGGATTCTGCGGGCGCTTAACCTCAGCCACATCCCCTCTTGTCAGCACCAAGGGGATTTTCAGACCGTTCTGTGAGAACGTACCATCGAGCTTTCCGTCTTTCAGCTTGGCACGATAGGTCATTCCTATTTGTTCCACCTTGATGGCCAGCGAGTCGTCAGAAAGGAATTCCTTAAAAGTACCAATACCCTTAGCTCCCTGGTCAGGACTGTCGAGTGTTATCACTACATAACCGTCGGCCTGTTCGAGATGAAGCACAATAGTCAATGACATGGTGCCTACATTCAGTTTACCCGACCATGAGCCCAGCAGGGCTGTAGTGGGTTGCACCTGTGCCTTTCCCGTCAGGGCTACGAGGGCGAGTAAGGCCATGATAATGTTTTTCTTCATTGTTGTTCTGTTGTTATTTATTGCAAAGGTACATTTTTATTTCTTTTGGAGGGTCAAATAATTCCCTAAAAATTCTTATTCTGGGCTTGTTCGCCTTCCAGACGGCCTTTCAATAGGTGAGGAAACGCAAAAGTGTACACACATAAATAGAGCGCAGCCTCTGCTGTCCTGCTCTTAGTAAAAGACAGGCAGTTCAAAGGCTGCGCTTTAATATTGTTCAAATGTATAGCAGATGGAATTAGTACTCCATCACGGCGGGCAGTTCCTTAGCCTGCTCAATCATCTTCTCAACCTCAGAAACAGCAGGAACGCGGTTGACAAGATTCTTCTCTGCGTTAATCTCCTCGAGTTTTGCCTGCAGATTAGCAGGTACACGATGCTTCAGTTCCTTCACAGTGTCTACACCAGCAGCCTCCAACAACTCAGAGAACTGGGGGCCTACACCGTTGATACGCATCAGGTCGCAATGATTAGTCCATGTAAGAATCAGTTTTCCAGAGATACCGGTCTCTTCTTCAAGTGCTTTACGGCCAGCGGGCTTTGCACACTTCTCAAGCAGGGCGTCTGTATCCTTAATACCTGCAGCCAACAGTTTTTCGCCATAAACGGGTCCAATACCCTCAACGTCGATAATTTTGTAGTTACTCATGACTTTGAAAAATTAAAAGGTTAAACAATATATAAAGGGTTAAAAGTTTAAAGGGTTAAAGGGTTAAGCGCTGCTTTGCAGCTGTTTAAGAGAGCGAGAGGACGCTCTCACGCTCTCTCGACATTTTCTTCATTCATCCGCAGAGAAGAGTGGATCTTCGGGCATGACCATCAATGGCTTTTGCTCGTACTCCTTCAGCAAGGTTGACGAAACGTACTTCTTGTCAACGACCAGACGGAACATATATTCCCGGAACCAGCGGTCGGTCATAATCAGATAACCATTCACACCACTGTCGGCACCCCATGAGTTCTCCACCTTCCATTTGGTGGCTTTTCCCTGAGCATCCAGATCAACGGCAGTAAGCGTCATGGCATGGGTGCTACCACTGTCGAAAGTCTCAATGCGCTGTGCTTTGTCCATGTTGAAGGTGGTACCGAAGAGCGATCCGTAATCGTAGTTGTCAAGGTCGAGGAATCCGCGCTTGCGGTCAAGCTGCTTGCCCACATCATAAGAGCTATAGAGTTTGCGACCGTCCTTGAGCTGTGAGATAGCCAGTGCCTCAATCTCATCCATCGGCAGGTTCAGGTATTTCCAGTTGTGTCCGTCATAGGTGTGGCGGTCATATTCCACCTCATAGGTCTTATGATAAGGACGGCGGGGGTCGTTCATCACCATCATGAAAGTGCCGTTCAGGCTCCCGCCTACAACTTCTTTATAGAAAGACTGAGGGGTATAGGTCTTAGCTTCGGTCATGGGCTTACCTTCTTTGTTGCGGAAGGCATAGGTGAATTCCTTCACAGGTTCTCCCAATGTTAGCGTCAGCATCCGGTAAATCTCAGCGAGCATCTGAGTTTTCGTCTTCGTTATCGTTTTCGCAGCCGTACCCTTCTGCACCAAATCACGTAACTGCAGAGCCTGCTCACGAAGCTTGCTCTTAATGATGGCACGCATCTTCGTGGTGTTATCGGCAGAATAGGTCTCAGGACACACTTCCGAAGGAACCAGACCGTATTTCTCCGTCAGATCAGAAACGCCGCAAAAAGTGCCGCCGTCACCAATGGGATTCTGGAGGAAGAAACGCACGCGCTGGTCATCGATGGGCTTTTTACCCGTGTCGATAATGCCCTGCAGGAAAAGGTTCGCCTTCTCCAACTGATCATAGAAGAACAAATAGTCCTGAGAGAAACTGAGCTGGAGAGAATCCTTATGCAGGCGGGCGAAGTCAGCGCGCAGCACATTCAAACCGCTGAACATCCAGCAGCGTCCGGAAGACTTCTGATTGGTGATACTCTGTTTCGGCGTCTCAATGCAGAAATGCTTGTCGATGACATTCAGACTGTTACGCGTACGGGCCAGATCATCAATGTTATTCGTAGCTATAGCGTTGGACAATGCCTGAGTCGTGGCACCCTGTGGCTGGGCACTGATAATCTCTTGCAGCATCTGCTGTGAAATGCCGCCATCTTTCTGCTGTGCGGCTGCCGTCAAGGTCAAGGTAAAAGCAGCCAACAAGTAAAATGTTTTCTTCATCGATAAAGTTATGTTTTGCTCGCCAAAGATAGCAAATTTATTTTGTTTATGCAACAAGAAAGGAGAAAAAAGAATTTTTGCTTGGTACATATTTAATTTTTACTTACCTTTGTACGCAGATATTTACACAAGTGGAAGATAATAAATTCAATATACTTAACAAAATTAAAGACCCGGAAGACTTGCGGAAATTAACGGTGGATGAACTGCCGCAACTCTGCAAAGAACTGCGCGAGGACATCGTGCAGGAACTTTCGGTGAACCCCGGACACCTGGCCTCGAGCCTTGGTGCCGTGGAGATAACGGTGGCGTTACATTACGTCTTCGACACTCCTGAGGACCGCATCGTATGGGATGTGGGCCATCAGGCTTATGGACATAAGATTCTGACAGGCCGGCGGGAACAGTTCAAGACCAACCGCAAACTAGGCGGACTCATGCCTTTTCCTTCTCCCAAAGAGAGCGAATACGACTCGTTTACCTGCGGACATGCCTCCAACAGCATTTCAGCTGCCCTGGGTATGGCGGTTGCGGCTGAGAGAATGAGAAAAGGAGAAAACGAGAAGATGAGGAAGGTTGTGGCCGTAATCGGTGACGGTGCCATGAGCGGCGGACTGGCTTTTGAAGGACTCAACAATGTATCCTCAACGCCCAACGACCTGCTCATCATCCTCAACGACAACAACATGTCGATAGACCGTTCGGTGGGAGGTATGAAGGAATATCTCATCAACCTCAACACCAACGAGACCTATAACAAACTGCGCTATAAAGCCTATAAATGGCTGAACCGCAATGGTTATCTGGAAGAAGACCGCCGAAAGGGACTTATCCGACTGAGCAATGCCGTGAAAAGTGCCATCTCGCATCAGCAGAATATCTTCGAGGGCCTGAACATCCGTTACTTCGGTCCCTTTAACGGTCATGATGTGAAGGAAATCGTGCGCCTGCTCCGTCAGCTGAAGAATATGAAAGGTCCGAAGCTGCTCCATCTGCACACGAAGAAAGGATATGGCTATGCACCGGCAGAAAACGAGGCAACCATCTGGCATGCACCCGGAAAATTTGACGTAGATACTGGTGAACGTATTTGTGAAGACTGTGAGAACCAGCCGCCTAAATTCCAGAAGGTATTTGGCGAAACCCTGCTTGAACTCGCAGAACAGAATCCAAAGATAGTGGGAGTGACTCCTGCCATGCCAACAGGATGTTCGATGAACATCATGATGGAGAAGATGCCCAAACGCACTTTCGACGTGGGTATTGCCGAAGGCCATGCCGTGACGTTCTCCGGCGGAATGGCAAAGGACGGGCTGTTGCCTTTCTGCAACATCTACAGTGCTTTCGCCCAGCGCGCCTACGACAATATCATTCATGACCTCGCCATCCTGAATCTCCCCGTTGTCATCTGCCTCGACCGTGCAGGACTGGTGGGTGAAGACGGTGCCACACATCATGGTGCCTTCGATTTGGCAGCACTCCGCCCCATTCCTAATCTGACGATTGCCTCGCCTATGGACGAGCATGAGTTGCGGAAACTGATGTACACGGCCCAATTGCCGGGAAAGGGAACATTCGTCATCCGTTATCCCCGAGGAAAGGGTGTCTTGGTGGACTGGCGTTGTCCGCTGGAAGAAGTGGAAGTGGGCACCGGGCGCAAAATCCGCGATGGAAAAGATATAGCCATCCTTTCGATAGGTCCTGTCGGCAACACTGTTGAGACTGCACTGGATGAAATGGAAAATGTAGCTCATTACGACATGCGTTTCCTGAAACCTTTGGATGAGAACCTCCTTGAAGAAATAGGCCAGCGATTCAGCCGCATCATCACTGTGGAAGACGGAGTGCGCACAGGAGGACTGGGCTCTGCCGTACTGGAATGGATGAACGACCACGGCTATCATCCACAGATTACCCGTCTGGGACTTCCTGACGAGTTCGTGGAGCATGGCACTGTGAAAGAACTTCAGCATATCGTGGGTATTGACAAAGAGGCGATCCTTAAGGAATTAAGAATTAAGAATTAAGAGTTAAGAATTAAGAGTTATTGCCTGTGGCAATTTTCAATGATCAATTAAGAATTAAGCTTTATGAAGATCATCATCTCTGGCGCTTATGCCATCGGAACACATCTGGCAAAACTGCTCTCGCGAAACAATCAGGACACGGTGCTGATTGACGACGACGAGGAGCGGTTGCTGAATGTATCGAGCGACTATGACCTGCTCACTATCAACGATGATCCGTCGCGTATCTCCACAATGGTAGAAGCTGGCGTGAAGAATGCCGATCTCTATATTGCTGTCACTCCCGACCAGAGCCTGAACCTCAATACGTGTATCATGGCTAAGGCAATGGGTGCGAAACGTACGGTGGCCAAAGTGGACAACTACGAATATATTGATCCGAAACTCGATGGATTCTTTGAACGTATCGGTATCAGTTCGCTCATCTATCCCGAAAACCTAGCCGCTAAAGAAATCACCAACGGACTGAAAATGTCGTGGGTACGTCAGCGCTGGGACGTACATGACGGGGCACTCGTGATGCTGGGTATCAAGCTCCGTGAAACCTGTGAGATTCTCAATGAGCCTCTGAAAGACCTCTGTAAACCAGAATCCCCCTATCATATCGTAGCCATCAAGAGAGGCGACGAGACGATTATCCCACGCGGTGAAGACGAACTGAAAATCTACGACCTGGCCTACTTCATGACCACCCGCAATTATATTCCCTATATCCGCAAGATTGTTGGAAAAGAACACTATGTAGATGTGAAGAACGTGATGATCATGGGTGGCGGTGAAACGGCAGTACGTGCTGTGGCCATGATGCCGGAATACATGAGATGCAAGATTCTCGAATTGAATGAACATCGCTGTCAGAAACTGAACGATCTCGTGGATACCGACACTACAATGGTGATCAATGGCGACGGACGTGACATTCAACTGCTCTTGGAAGAGGGCGTAAAGAATACCCAGGCTTTCGTAGCCTTGACTGGAAATGCGGAAACCAACATCCTGGCTTGTCTGACAGCCAAGCGACTAGGTGTAAGAAAGACGGTGGCGATGGTGGAAAACATGGATTATGTAGCCATGGCCGAAAGTCTGGATATCGGTACGATTGTCAATAAGAAAGCCATGGCAGCGAGTGCCATCTATCAGATGATGCTCGATGAAGACGTCCACAACATCCGGTTCCTGATGACGGCCAATGCCGATGTCGCTGAGTTCACAGCCCAACAAGGCTCCAAGGTGACCAAAAAGAAAGTGTTCGAACTGGGACTTCCCAAAGGTGCCACCATTGGTGGTTTGGTACGTCACGGACAAGGACAACTCGTTAGCGGTGGAACACAGATTGAGGCTGGTGATATCGTAGTGGTGTTCTGCCATGACTTGAGCATGGAAAAGATTGAGAAATACTTTAAGTAAGTGAAGAGTGAAGAATCATGATTAACTTCAAACTGATATATAAGATACTGGGGTCATTGCTTCTATTGGAAGCCATGTATATCCTGGTATGTATCGGTGTTTCACTATTTTACCATGAAGACGACATCATGGCCTTCTCCATTACGTTGGTTCTGATGTTCATCGGTGCCATCATCCTACGGTTTATGGGACGTAATGCCAGCAACAGCTTAGGCCGTCGCGATGCCTATCTGCTGGTAACACTCACCTGGATCATTTTCAGTTTGTTTGGTTCCTTCCCCTTCTCTATCAGCGGCTATATTCCCAATTTCACCAATGCCTTTTTTGAGACCATCTCCGGCTTTACCACGACGGGAGCCTCCATCATCGATGTGGTGGAAGTTCTTCCCCACGGACTGCTTTTCTGGCGTTCGATGACCCAATGGATTGGCGGTTTGGGAATTGTGTTCTTCACCATTGCTATTCTTCCTTCCATGGTAGGCGGAACAGTGAAAGTGTTCGCGGCCGAAGCTACGGGTCCCATCCGTGCTAAGATGCATCCACGGCTCAGTACGAATGCCAAATGGATTTGGAGTATCTATCTCACCTTGACGATTGGTTGTGCCATCATGTTCTATTTTGGAGGCATGGATTTGTTTGACTGTATGAACTATGCCATGACGATTACCGCTACAGGAGGTTTTGCCACCCACAGCGAGTCTACGGGATTCTATCACAGCGCTTTCATCGACTACACGTCCATTACCTTCATGTTTCTCTCGGGCATCAGTTTCACGATGCTCTATGCCATGATTTTCAAGGGGCGTGTCAAGCAGTTCTTCAAGAACACGGAACTAAAGCTCTACTGCGCACTAGTGGTTATCGCCACAACGGTTATCACCTATTTCCTGCTAAGATACAACGACTACACGCTGGAAGAAGGCATCAAGAATGCACTGTTCCAAGTGGTATCATTCCTGACTACTACAGGTGTCTTCAATGACAACGCGGCACAATGGCACCATATTACATGGGTGGTTCTGAGTGTCTGTATGTTCTTCGGCGGGTGTGCCGGCAGCACGGCAGGCGGATTCAAGTGTGTCCGTGGTGTCATGGTACTGAAAATCGTGCAGAACGAACTGAAGCATATCCTCCACCCCAAGGCCGTACTTCCCGTGAAGGTAAACGGCATGAGCGTAGCCTATGGACAGCAGATGACATTGATGGCATTCTTCGCCGCCTATTTCATGCTGGCGCTCGTATCCTATTTCATTATGATCCTGGCCGGAGTGGACAGCACCAACTCCTTCACCATTGCCCTGAGTTGCGCCAGCAACGTGGGACCTACGCTTGGACTGGAGATCGGTCCCACGATGTCATGGGATGTATTGCCCGACGTCGTGAAGTGGCTGCTTTCGCTGCTGATGCTGATGGGGCGTCTTGAAATCTTCAGCGTGGTGGTTCTGTTCACCCCGTCATTCTGGAAGGATAATTAGAACGATAACATTTTGAGCCCCTCGATAAGGGGCGGCTCTAAAGCAGGGGCCTACCCTAGCTCCCATCCCTCAATAAAGGGTTAATAGTTTAAGCGTCCTTCGGACTGTTTAAGCGCCACTACGTGGCTGGTTAAAAGTATTTTGACGATAACGATAACGGAAAAATAAGTGTTTTGATTCGGTGAATCGTATAGATAAACAAAGAAATAAAGGTAAAAGATAGAAACTGTATAACAAGACATGCAACCTATAAAGTTCGAACCACTTCTAAAGCAGACCCTTTGGGGTGGGAAAAAGATTATACCGTTCAAGCACCTCGACTCCTCCCTGGAGGACGTAGGTGAGAGCTGGGAAATTTCAGGAGTAGAAGATCATGAGACCATCGTCAAAGAAGGTCCGATGAAAGGGAAAAGACTTAACGAGTTAGTGGTAGAAATGAAGGATAAACTCGTGGGCCGAGATAATTATCAGCGTTTTGGCGACGAATTTCCGTTGCTTATCAAGTTTATTGATGCCCGCAAGGATCTTTCCATACAGGTGCACCCCAACGACGAAATTGCACATAAACAGGGAAAACCTCATGGAAAGACAGAGATGTGGTATCTGATGGAATCTGACAAAGACGCCAAACTCTACTGTGGACTGAAAAAGGAAATCACCCCTGAAAAATATAAGAAAATGGTGGAAGACGACACCATCTGTGATGCATTGGCACAATATGAGGTTAAGGAAGGCGATTGTTTTTTCCTGCCTGCAGGACGTATTCATGCCATTGGTGCCGGTTGTTTTCTAACTGAAATCCAGCAGACCTCTGACGTCACCTATCGTATCTATGATTTCAAACGTCGTGACAAGAACGGGAATCTGCGTGAACTGCATACCAAACTAGCCGCTGAGAGCATCAACTATCAGGTGGAAGATGATTACCGACAATATTACGTGGAACGCAAGAATAGGGGGGTATCACTGGTACATTGCCCTTATTTCAACACAACTGTCTATGACCTTGATGAACCCATGACACTCGATTATAAGGAACTCGATTCTTTCGTGATTCTGATTGGATTAAAAGGAGAAGGAAAAATCGTGGACAACGAAGGTCATGAGGTCAGCATCAAAACGGGCGAAACCCTACTCGTTCCCGCCACTACTGAGCGTCTCAGAATCAGCGGAACCTTCAAGTTTCTCGAGACCTACGTTTAACAGCTTCTCCACATCCCGCAGAATCCGCTGGAAAGCCTCACACTGCATATAGCCCATGTTCTTCTTGAGCATCTGGGCTATATCTTGTGTACTGTGGTTATAGCAGGACAGTTCGTTGCGCATCTGGGTGAAATGGCGGCTCTGGACACGTATTTCCTGTTCACGTTCGCGTACCAATTTCGAACACACCTTATCCATCATGGGCAAAATCACTTTGTCGAAAAAGTGATGTCCCTGTATATATAAATAGGTAGTCTGGGGAGTCACACCCAACTCTTCCTGCAATTCCCGCTTCAGATCCAGATAACTCTCTTTGGCATCGGGATATTGCCGTTGTAGCCAACCCACCTTTTTATAGACTTTATTGCGGATATTCTGCAACGCCCCCATGGGATTGCTCAGTGTGAAGCCACCGAGATCAATGACGCGATTAAAATCTGTTATCGTGAAATTCGTATAAATGGGACGGCGATAGTGCCAGATGCTCCACACGAAAAGCGGGAAAATGGCTTCGGAATAAAGACGCAACCACTCTTCGAAGTCAAAGATATGACTGTCGTTCAGCGTCACCATCACCACCACATTATGCAGTGAAGGCGCATAGCATTGCAGATTCTCGATAGAATAAGCATAGGTATGAAGCACATAGGGATTCTCCCAGATCTTCCGTGATGTTTCCGTGGCCCCTTTGATAAGATAGTCGTAATCAGCATCCACACAAGCCAGCATCGAAGGACCTAGGATCTCTCTCTCCTCTGCTCTCTCTCCTCTTTCCTCTGTCCTCTCTCCTCTCTCCTCTTTCCCCTCTCCTCTTTCCTCTTTCCTCTCTTTAAAGACCAGATTCATCAACACAGACTTCTTTCCGCGTTCCAAGGTCTTATGGGAAGGCAGCATCACTTCAAAATAACGTTTCTCATTCTCATAGGGAGAGAGTACGGTGCGCCAGAACAGGATGTCATCATAGCTCTCCACGTAAGCCACGATACGCTTACGTGCATTCTTGGACCGCAGCCGGTTAGCCGCCTCCAAATATTGCGATGATATATTGCCTGTCAGCCTTTTAGCCATACATGAAACCTTACAAATCCGTAATATCACTCACTTCCGTTACCCGGTCAAACCATCCGTTCATGATGACGGCAGGAGAATGAGTGGTCAGGATAATCTGTACATTGGGATTCAAGTCAAGAATGGTCTCAATGAGCCGCTGTTGCCATTCTATATGAAGGCTCACTTCCGGCTCATCCATAAACAGCACGTATGGCAGATTGTTCTCCACCAATACAGTTAACAGAATGACCAGCATCTGCTTCTCACCACTGGAGAGCTGATAGGGAACCAGTGTCTCACCAATCTGCGAAAAGCGGATTTCATTCTCCGTACGCACAATCTTCTTGCCGGTATCCTTGAACAGGTCATCGATAATGTCCTGAAACTTAGTCTTGGCAGCCGAAAACTCCTGTGCTGCCTGCAGATTGCCTTTCTGCAGCTCCTCGATGATCAGATTGCCGATATTAACCTGGTAATCCAGATATTTACGCTGCAACTTATAGATTTGCCAGTCCAATTCCGTCGCCAGACTCATATCCATACGACTGATGGTATCCGAATTAACCAACGGACGATCGAATGAGCGAATCACATCAAACCTGATATGTGTAGCATCGGCGGGTACCGTCCGGATATGCACCCCTTTGAGCAAATGGTTCACAATGTCTCCTTTGTGCTCCACGCTCTTCACCACCTTGTTTAAGATGGTACTCTTGCCCACGCCGTTAATACCACTCAGGATATTTACCTGACGGTCCAGATCCCATATCACATGGCGCTTGCCGCTCCACAATGAATCAATCTCAATCTGTTCAATATAATCTGCGTATTTCATACTCAAGGATTTTCGCCACAAAGATATAAAATATTTGCCATTTATCAATTATCATTTATCATTTAATTTGTACCTTTGCACAATAATTAAAACAAATGAAAAATAATCGTCCGCTCATCGCCCACCTGTCCATGTTTGGCGCCTGTGCTTTCTGGGGACTCATGGCTCCCTTGGGAAAAGATGCCATGACACACGGTATCGACGGTATCACCATGGTCAGTTTCCGCGTTTTAGGCGGATGTCTGCTCTTCTGGCTGACTTCATTTTTCTTAAAACGCTGGGAACGGCACAAAGCCCTCACTTCTCCACCATCAACCATCAACCATCAACCACTTACAGAGCATGTTCCAACAAAAGACAAACTGATGTTCGTCGGAGCGGGATTTTTCGGACTTGTCACCAATCAATGCCTCTATACCATTGGCCTCAGCATCACCTCCCCTATCAATGCTTCGATCGTAACCACTTCCATGCCCATCTTTGCCATGATTCTCGCGGCTATCATTCTTCGGGAACCCATTACCGGCAAGAAGGCGATAGGCGTGCTCATGGGTTGTTCGGGAGCCCTTATCCTCATTCTGACAAGTGCCTCTGCCGTCAGCGACAAGGTGGGCGACATACGCGGTGACCTTCTGTGTCTGGGCGCACAGTTCTCCTTTGCCCTTTATCTCTCGTTATTCAATAAACTCATTCGCCGTTACAATGTGTTCACCACCAACAAGTGGATGTTTCTTTGGGCATCCCTGATGGTGATTCCCTTCTCTGCACATCATGTTATCTGCGACATCGACTGGCCGCAAGTCCCCATCAAGACATGGCTGGAAGCAGGATATGTGGTATTCTTCGGAACTTATGTGGGCTATATCCTGACCATGATAGGCCAGAAGACACTTCGTCCCACCGTGGTATCCGTTTATAATTATGTGCAACCCCTTGTTTCCGTAACGGTTTCGCTGCTCACTGGCATCGGTGTTTTCACGTGGCCGCAGGGCATTGCCGTCATCCTCGTTTTCTCTGGAGTATGGCTTGTTACGAAGTCAAAATCTCGCCGAGATATGGAGAAAAAGGCCGAAATACCATAATCGTGGTATGCAAATGCCCTATTCAAGGTATTTTCCCCTACTCTTTTTTGCCTTAACTTTGCACCCAGAATCAAGAATTACGCATTCATGGTTCACGGTAAAGAATTATATTTAGAAGAAATAACAATTTAAAATGTAAAGTTATGAGCAACGAAAAGAAACTTCACTTCGAGACCCTACAACTTCATGTAGGACAGGAACAGGCTGATCCCGTAACCGATTCACGTGCTGTACCCATCTACCAGACAACGTCTTACGTATTCCATAATTCTCAGCATGCCGCTGACCGTTTCGGCCTCCGCGATGCAGGTAACATCTACGGTCGTCTGACCAATACCACACAAGGTGTTTTCGAGGACCGTGTGGCTGCCCTTGAGGGTGGCGTGGCTGGTTTGGCAGTAGCCTCTGGTGCTGCAGCTATCACTTATGCCTTGCAGAATGTGGCACAGAATGGTGACCATATCATCGCTGCCGACAATCTCTATGGCGGCACCTTTAACCTTATCGAGCATACGCTTTCCACCCAGGGCGTCAGCAGTAGCATTGTTGATCCTTCCGATTTCGAGGCTGTTGAAAAGGCTTTCCGCCCCAACACAAAGGCCATCATCATTGAGACTTTCGGCAATCCGAATGCTTCCGTGACGAATGTGGACAAGATTGCGGAGATTGCACATCGTCACAACACGATTGTGATTGTGGACAACACTTTTGCCACACCTTTTTTGTTCCGTCCCATTGAACATGGTGCTGATGTAGTGGTACACTCTGCCACGAAGTTTATCGGAGGTCATGGATCTACTCTCGGCGGTGTCATCATCGACGGTGGAAAGTTTGACTTCAAGGCCAATGCTGATAAGTATCCCACTTTAGCCAAGCCCGATCCCAGCTATCATGGTGCCGTCTTTGCCGATGTAGCAGGCGCTGCTGCTTTCGTAACCCGTATCCGTGCCGTCATCCTGAGAGATACAGGTGCCACGCTGGCTCCTCTTTCTGCATGGATTCTTCTGCAGAGTCTGGAGACATTGAGCCTTCGTGTGGAGCGTCATGTGGAGAATGCGCTGAAGATTGTGGACTATCTTTCCAAGCATCCCAAGGTAGCAAAAGTGAATCATCCCGCACTTCCCGATCATCCTGATCACGAACTCTATAAGAAACTGTTCCCCAATGGTGCCGGTTCTATCTTCACTTTCGAGATCAAAGGCGGACAGGACGAAGCATGGCGCTTCATCGATCATCTGCGCATCTTCTCCCTGCTGGCAAATGTTGCTGATGTGAAGAGCCTTGTCATCCATCCCGCTTCTACTACCCATTCGCAGATGAGCCCCGAAGAACTGGAGCAAGCCCACATCTATCCATCCACCATTCGTCTGAGTATTGGCACCGAGCACATCGATGACCTAATCGATGCCTTGGACGAAGCCCTCCAAGCCGTTTAAATTATTGATAATAATATAGAATAAAAAACAAAAGGCCTATCGCCCCCACATATGGCCATCCCCCCTTGAGGGGGAATAAGAGGGGGGCTTCCAATTATGGCAATAGCAAAAAAGCTTACCGAACTTATCGGTAACACTCCCCTTCTGGAACTCCAGAAATTCTCCGCCCTTAAAGGGCTCGAGACTCCCATCATCGCAAAGGTTGAATTCTTCAACCCTGGCGGAAGTGTAAAAGACCGCATCGCATTGGCGATGATAGAAGATGCAGAGCAGAAAGGCATCCTCAAACCAGGTGCGACCATCATTGAACCCACCAGCGGTAACACGGGCGTAGGACTAGCACTCGTCTCTGCCGTCCGTGGCTATCACCTCATCCTCACCATGCCCGAAACGATGAGCATCGAGCGCCGCAACCTCGTAAAAGCCTATGGTGCTGAGGTAAGACTCACCAGCGGAAAGGACGGTATGAGTGGAGCCATCAAAGCCGCTAACGAACTCCGCGACTCTATTCCCGGCTCTGTTATTCTGCAGCAGTTTGAGAATCCCGCCAATCCCCAACGCCACTATGAAACCACAGGTCAGGAAATCTGGAAGGATACTGACGGCAAGATAGACATATTCGTGGCTGGTGTAGGCACGGGTGGTACAGTATCAGGTATAGCAAAGGCCCTCAAAGAGAAAAACCCCAATGTGAAGATAGTGGCCGTAGAGCCTGCTTCCTCTGCCGTATTGAGTGGCAACCCCGCAGGTCCCCATAAGATTCAGGGCATCGGTGCCGGCTTCGTTCCCAAGACCTACGCAGGAGAATACATCGATGAAATTCTGCCCGTAGAAAACGATGCCGCCATCCTTACAGGCCGCCAGTTAGCTCAGCAGGAAGGTCTCCTCGTTGGTATTTCCTCAGGAGCTGCCGCTTTCGCTGCCTCAGAGATAGCCAAACGCCCCGAGAACAAGGGCAAAAAGATTGTGGCCCTTCTTCCCGACACCGGTGAGCGCTATCTTTCCACCGTGCTCTATGCTTTCGACGAATATCCTCTGTAAAAACAATTCTTATACATGGTTTTCAGAAAACGAGGGTGTGCCATCCCAGGCATGCCCTCGTCCTTGTTATAAAGATGTATGCAAAATTTGCCAGTCTCTCAGATTAATCGTATCTTTGCAGGCAAATAGATCCGCACCTATGTTGAGAGACTTTGCAGCCATCGATTTCGAAACGGCCAACAACGAGCGCAGCAGCGTCTGTTCCGTTGGCGTTGTCGTCGTGAGGAACGGGGAAATTGTGGATAAATTCTATTCTCTTATACAGCCTGAGCCCAACTACTATAACTATTGGTGTTCACAGGTCCACGGCCTTTGCCGGGAAGACACGGAGGATGCCCCCGTCTTTCCTAAGGTGTGGGAACAGGTAGAGCCCCTGATTGAAGGTCTTCCGCTGGTAGCCCATAACAGTCCCTTTGATGAAGGCTGCCTAAAAGCCGTCTTTCGTGTCTATCAGATGGATTATCCCGACTATTTATTCTACGATACCTGCCGAGTTTCCCGCAGAACTTTCCCCTATCTCGCTAACCATCAGTTGCAAACCGTGGCCGCTGAATGTGGCTATTATCTGGAACATCATCACCATGCCCTGGCTGATGCAGAAGCTTGTGCGTGGATTGCCAGGGAAATCTTGTAGCCGACAATCCACACCTTACATATTATTTTTTCTCGTACCAGCTCTTCAGGACTTCAAAGGCCAGTTTCTTTTCACCCTTATCGCTAAAGATTCCTTTTCTGTTATAATAGTCCTGAACACCTGGCAACACACGACGAGGTGAACGGAAATCCTTCAGAATCCAAGGAGTGGTTCCTGCGAGTCCGTCAATCTTGTCAAGCATACGAGTATTCTCACAATAAAGGTTCTCCTGGAATTCCTCTGTCCAACGCTGATTCTTTGCTCCATGATAGCCTTTTAAGGCCCCACCTCCAAATTCACTGATGATGACAGGTTTGTCATAAGGAATAACCCAACTCATTTTGGCTGCATCGTTTACATCACGATACCAACCGATATATTCGTTAAAGCTGATTACATCCACATATTGGTTCATGTTGTCTTTCAACGTATTGACATTGTTGGAAGCTGACGTTACTTCCATGGCCATACTGATTAAACGTGTAGAATCCAACGAACGGGCATGTTTGGACAATCGAGAGAGGAACTGATCACGCTCTGCTGAATGTGGCGTTTCATTAGCAATACTCCAGATAATCACATTAGCGCGGTTATGGTCACGTCTGATCATATCTGTCAACTGACGGGCAGCATTGTCGTAAGTTTTAGGATCTGTCCACGCAATGGTCCAGTAGCAAGGTATCTCCGACCATACCAGAACACCCATTCTTTCAGCCTCACGGACTGCCCATTCATTATGAGGATAATGAGCCAGACGCACGAAATTGCACCCTAACTCCTTGGCATAACCCAGTAACAGATGGGCATCTTCAGTTCCATTAGCTCGTCCTCCGCCATTCGTCTTCTCTTCATGAATACTGATGCCTTTCAAGAAGATAGGCTTCCCGTTGAGCAGAATCTGTTTGCCGCTCGTCTCAATGGTACGGAAACCTATTTCATCAGAGATGCGGTCATTACCGCAAACGATATCCATCTTGTAAAGTTTCGGCGATTCTGGTGACCATAACTGAGGTTTGGCCTTCACCACCAGACTAGCACACCCTTCAGCATCCGTCATAAGTTTTTTCTTGATTTTCAGTTCGGGAATACTGACTTCCACCTGTTTCCCCGGTTGCGGACGATTCAGACGAACGGACATACTGATTTTCTTGGAATCCTTCTCGAAAAGACTGATGGAATAGTCTTCCACATAGACCTCGTCAACTTCCAATAAAACCACGTCACGAGTGATTCCACCGTAATTCCACCAGTCAAAGATATTCGTGGGCACAGCATTGGCACGACGCTTATTATCAACCTTCACTATCAAGAAATTATCACCAGGAACAACAACGTTCGTAATATCATAATTGAAAGGAGTGAAACCACCCTCATGCGTTCCGACTTTCTTTCCGTTCACATAGACGACCGCCTCATAGTTGACGGCTCCGAAATAGAGAACCGTATGTTTGCCAGCATGCGGCTCATGACGGAAATTGCGCTTATACCACACACAACCTTCGTAGAAAAACAGACGTTCGCGCTGAGTGTTCCAATCGCCAGGAACCTTCAGACTATCGGAACGGTCGAAATCGTATTCCACCAAGTCTTCGGGGCGTGTGGGTTTCTGATTCCGGAAGAATCCCGAACGGCTCTCCTTCATACGGTAGTCGTAGAAACCCTCTTCCTGTACATCTACTATACATTTCCAATAACCATTCAACGATTCATAAGAACGGCCAAAAGGATTATTAATCAGGGGAATTTCTTCAGCCTGGACCTGAAGGCTCGTCACGGCCATCAGTATCATTACAAGTAAGTGTTTTTTCATTTTTTGTAGAATTTGATTATCTTTATTCTTAGAACGTTATAACACCTTAGAAAATTGTATATACGCCAAATTATCTGACATGCTGTCACATTTTACCACAATTTGTCAGGATGGCACACGATTTGTTGAATGATAATCGGGTTCACGAACGACTAAGAATCTTATAAACTTAAGAACTTAGAAACTTAGGAACTCATAAACTTGAAATATAAACAAATAAAAAGATACAATTATGGGAAAAATTATTGGTATTGACCTGGGTACAACTAACAGTTGTGTTGCAGTGTTTGAGGGCAACGAGCCCGTAGTGATCGCTAACAGCGAAGGTAAGCGTACCACTCCTTCAGTGGTTGGTTTTGTAAAGGACGGTGAGCGCAAGGTAGGTGATCCCGCCAAGCGTCAGGCCATCACAAACCCAAAGAACACCGTTTATTCCATCAAGCGTTTCATGGGTGAGAACTGGCAGCAAACCGAAAAGGAAATTGCACGCGTTCCCTATACCGTAGTGAACGAGGGTGGCTATCCCCGTGTGGAGATTGAAGGCCGCAAATATACGCCGCAGGAAATCTCTGCCATGATTCTGCAGAAGATGAAGAAGACCGCCGAGGACTATCTGGGCGAAGAGGTGAAGGAAGCCGTTATCACGGTACCTGCCTATTTCTCAGACTCTCAGCGTCAGGCTACGAAGGAAGCTGGTCAGATTGCCGGTCTGGAAGTGAAGCGTATCGTCAATGAGCCTACTGCTGCTGCGTTGGCTTATGGTGTTGACAAGGCAAACAAGGACATGAAGATTGCCGTGTTCGACCTCGGTGGTGGTACATTTGATATCTCTATCCTGGAGTTCGGTGGCGGTGTATTTGAAGTACTTTCTACCAATGGTGACACGCACCTCGGTGGTGACGACTTCGACCAGGTAATCATCGACTGGCTCGTACAGGAGTTCAAGAATGACGAGGGTGCCGATCTATCACAGGATCCGATGGCTATGCAGCGTCTGAAGGAGGCTGCCGAGAAGGCTAAGATCGAACTGTCAAGTTCTACCTCTACAGAAATCAACCTGCCTTACATCATGCCCGTAGGTGGTGTTCCCAAGCACTTGGTAAAGACCCTAACACGTGCTAAGTTTGAGCAGTTGGCTCACAATCTGATTCAGGCTTGTCTGACACCTTGTCAGAAGGCTATGGCAGATGCCAAGTTGACCAATGCCGATATCGATGAAGTGATTCTGGTAGGTGGTTCCAGCCGTATTCCTGCCGTTCAGGAACTGGTGAAGAACTTCTTTGGCAAGGAACCTTCAAAGGGTGTGAACCCCGACGAAGTGGTAGCTGTAGGTGCATCTATCCAGGGCGCTATTCTGAATAAGGAAGGTGGCGTAGGCGACATCGTGCTGCTTGACGTGACTCCGCTGACACTGGGTATCGAAACCCTCGGTGGTGTGATGACCAAACTGATTGACGCCAACACAACCATTCCTTGCAAGAAGAGTGAGACCTTCTCTACCGCAGCTGACAACCAGACAGAGGTGACCATCCACGTGCTGCAAGGAGAGCGCCCCATGGCTAATCAGAACAAGAGCCTCGGACAGTTCAACCTGACCGGTATTGCTCCTGCACGTCGTGGTATTCCTCAGATTGAAGTTACTTTCGATATCGATGCCAACGGTATCGTGAAGGTAAGCGCCAAGGATAAGGCCACCGGTAAGGAGCAGGCCATCCGCATCGAAGCCTCTTCAGGTCTTTCTCAAGCTGAAATCGACCGTATGAAGGCAGAGGCAGAAGCTAATGCCGAGGCTGACAAGAAGGAGCGTGAGAAGATTGATAAGCTGAATCAGGCTGACTCCATGATCTTCCAGACTGAAACCTTCCTGAACGAGAACGGTGACAAACTGGGAAGTGACAAGGCTAACGTAGAGGCTGCCGTACAGCAGCTGAAAGATGCCCACAAGAATCAGGACCTGGCAGCCATCGACAGTGCCATTGCCAATCTGAACACCGTGATGCAGGCTGCCTCTCAGAAGATGTACAGCCAGGCTGGTGGTCAGCAGGCAGGTCCCGGTGCCGGTTTCAACGGCGGACAGCAGGCTGGCGGTCAGCAGAGTGGCAACTCCGATGAGACCATCCAGGACGCCGACTTCGAGGAGGTGAAGTAAGACAAAAACCTACCAATAGAATTAGCGTACAGCCAATTGGTTGTGCGCTAATTTTGTTTATGAGATGTAACTGAAAACTGTCAATATTGATAGCTTTCAGATTGTTTAATTATCAAAGTACGTGATTTACTAGAAATAAATCGAAAAATATTTGGTAGAATAAATTAAAAGAATTATATTTGCAACATGAAAACGCATAGTAATATATATACTAAGAAAAAAGTTCGACTGCAAGCTATTGCAGAATTATCCTCTGGCATATATCTAAAAGGTTCGCCAGCGGGTAAAGTTGCCTATTTGCAGGTCAAAGACTTGTTGATGACTTCCCCTGAGACAACTGCCACTCGAGTCGAATACATTTCCAAGCTAGAAAACTACATGCTTAGGAATGGAGATCTGTTATTCGCTGGCAAAGGGACAACTTACTTATGCAAAGTATTCGACCTAAACATTCCTGCAGTTCTTTCTACCACCTTATATTCTATAAGGCTTCGCTCAAACTTAATCAGTCCGGAATACCTATGTTGGTACCTAAACCACCCCAGCGTAGTTGCTGCCATCAAGACCGCGCAAGCAGGAACGGGGACACCTCTTATACACAAGCCTACATTAGAGAATTTGGAGATCATCATTCCCGATCATGAGACACAACAGCGAATAGTAGAACTTTCTTATTTACAGAAAAGAGAAAAAGAAATTTTAGAAGCTATCGCTGAAAAGCGAATGCAAGTCACGAACCAAATACTTATTAACGAATTAAAGAAATAACAGATATGGATATTAAGAAGATTACCCAAGAAGACATTAACCGCACAGTTTGGAAGGCTTGCGACACCTTCCGAGGCGTGATAGATCCGAGTCAGTACAAGGATTACATCCTTACCATGCTTTTTCTGAAATATGTGAGTGACGTCTATAAGTCTAAACTGAACGAATACCTTATTAAATATAATAGTGATAAGGAACGGGCAGAGCGAGCCATGCGCCATGAACGTTTTGTCGTACCAGAAAGAAGTTCTTTTGACTTCCTCTATGACAACAGGAATGCCACGAACATAGGTGAACTGATTGACGAGGCACTTGCTGACCTTGAAGATGCGAACCGTGAAAAGATGAGTAGCGAGGACGGTAGTAGTATCTTCCGCAACATCAGTTTCAACAGTGCCAACTTGGGTGAGCCAAAAGAAAAGAATGTTCGTCTGAAGAATCTATTGCAGGATTTCCGTGATTTGGATTTGGACGAGTCGCATTTAGAGAGCAATGATATTATTGGCGATGCCTATATGTATCTCGTCTCAACCTTTGCAGGAGAGGCAGGCAAGAAGGCAGGCGACTTTTTCACTCCTGCCGAAGTTTCCACCCTACTCGCCAAATTAACAAAGAGCAAGCCAGGTGCTCGCATCTGTGATGTCACTTGCGGTTCTGGCTCCTTGCTGATTAAGGCTGGCAAGGAAGTGGGTAATAATAACTTCTCGCTCTATGGTCAGGAGGTTAATGGCAGTACATGGGCTTTGGCGATGATGAACATGTTCCTACATGGTTTTGACAATGCCGTTATTCGCTGGGGCGATACTTTACGCAATCCTAAATTGAAGGTTAACGACAAACTGATGAAGTTTGATACTGTGGTAGCCAACCCTCCATTCTCTCTTGACAAATGGGGAGCAGAGGAAGCTGCCAGTGATCCATACAACCGTTTCTGGCGAGGCATTCCACCTAAGAGCAAGGGCGACTGGGCTTTCATCAGTCACATGCTGGAAGTAGCCGACGACAACGAAGGTAAGGTTGGGGTCATTATTCCTCATGGCGTTCTCTTCCGTGGTGGTAGCGAAGGTAGGATTCGCCAGTACATCTTGGAAAATGAGCATATTCTGGAAGCAGTTATCGGCCTTCCCGCCAACCTTTTCTATGGTACAGGCATTCCTGCTGCTATTGCCATCTTCCGTAAAGGTCGTAACTCTGAAAACGTATTGTTCATTGATGCTAGTCGAGAGTATGAGAACGGCAAGAATCAGAACAAACTCCGTGAAAAGGATATCGAGCACATCGTCACAACTTATCAGAAGTTCGTCCGTGGTGAGTTCACTCCAGGCGTAGCCGAAGACAAGTATGCCTTTGTTGCTACTCCTGATGACATTCGCGAGAATGATTTCAACCTCAATATTCCCCGTTATGTTGATACTTACGAGGAAGAAGCAGAAATCGACATCCCTGCTGTGCAGAAGGATATAGAACAATTAGAGACAGAACTCGCAGAAGTACAGGCAAAAATGAAAGAGTATTTGAAACAGTTAGGTTATTAACCAACCATTTCGAGGATATCCTCGAAATGGTATAGAAATGTAAATAATTAAAAGATAATAAGATATGAGCACAAGGCTTACAAAAAAGACAATGTCGTTATTTGAGAGTATCAAACACATTGATCAAAACGGAAATGAATATTGGACAGCGAGAACTTTATGGAAGGTCTTAGAATATACAGAATATAGGCATTTTCTTCCTGTTATTGATAAAGCAAAGATTGCATGCCGAAATAGCGGGCAGAATGTTGATGACCATTTCGAGGATATCCTCGAAATGGTAGAGATTGGCTCTGGAGCAGAACGCCCCGTTGACTCCATCAAACTTTCAAGATACGCTTGCTATTTGATTGTTCAAAATGCAGACCCAAGCAAGACGATTGTGGCACAGGGACAGACTTATTTTGCCATTCAAACTCGCATTGCTGAAGTTCAGCAGATGAAGGAGTATCAAGAACTTTCGAGTGAAGAAGAAAAGCGTCTGTTCCTGAGAACTGAAATGCAGAAACATAATTCCCAATTGGCAAGTGCAGCAAAAGACGCTGGTGTCATTGATTCCAGAGATTATGCGATTTTTCAGAACTACGGTTATCAAGGGCTTTATGGTGGCATGACTGCCAAAGACATTCATGCTCGAAAAGGTTTAAAGAAGAGTCAGAAAATATTAGACCACATGGGAAGCACAGAACTTGCAGCCAACCTTTTCCGTGCTACTCAGACTGAAGAGAAACTGCGCCGTGAAAATATCAAAGGTAAGCAAAAAGCTAATATAACTCATTACGAAGTGGGTGCCAAAGTTCGCCAAACCATCAAAGAACTCGGCGGCACTATGCCTGAAGACCTTCCGACAGTAGAGAGTATCAAGGTTGTAGAAAAGAAGAAGCAGAAACTGCTCAATTCCATGAAAGAAGAAACAGAAGAATAATGACGATACAGTTTGCATCAGACTTACACTTAGAGATGGCGGCAAATGCTGCTTGGCTCCAATCACATCCATTGGAAGTGGCTGGCGACATCCTTGTGTTGGCTGGTGATACAGCCTATTTGGAAGAAGGTATTCCCACCTGGTTTTTGAACTGGGCATCAGATGCCTACCAGCAGATACTCCTCATTCCTGGTAATCATGAGTATTATCATTATGGAGATATTGCCAAACGTGGAGATGCATGGCAATGGATGCTTTGCGATAATGTTGGCTATTATTATAATAAGGTGGTTCATATTGACAATGTAGATTTCATTCTTTCCACCATGTGGTCACACATTCCTGAGGTAGATATGTTTCAGGTGCAAAGAGGCTTGAACGACTTTTACCAAGTTCTATGTAATGGCGAGTTGTTGACACCCGACGACTTCAATTCAGAACATGAGCGATGCAAACAATTCATAACTAAGAGTGTAGCAGAAAGCAAAGCCGAGCATATTGTGGTAGTCACCCATCATGTACCAACCTTACAATGTGTTGCCCCACAACATCAAGTTAGTGCTCTATCAAGTGCCTATGCTGTAGAGATGGGCAATATGATTGCTGATAGCCGCATTGACTACTGGATTTACGGACACTCTCACACAAATATTGATGTAGAAATAGGAGCAACAAAGATTGTTGCTAATCAATTGGGCTATGTTGCTCATGGTGAACAGCATAATGGATTTGATAATAAGAGAATTATAGACATTAATACTATATAAATTATGAAGAAATGGAGTTTTGCACATATTTGTGCATTTTTATCATTAGCAATATCTGTCGCAATGTTGGTATTGTGGTGTTGTAATGTTGGTGGATTTACTGTGGTCAGCCTTGATTCTTTTGTAGGAGTCATTGTCGCTTTGCTTGCGATTGTCGTGACGTTGGCTGTTGGTTGGCAGATATATAATAGTATTGAATTGAAAAATAGAATTAAAGAATTGAATTCTTTAAAAGAGGATTTCTTAAAACAACAAGAGTCAATAGAGCAACTTACATATAAATCAAAGCACCATATTATGCAAATATGGGGAGTCAGTGCTCTAAACAATAATATGCCAATAGATGCATTTAGAGCATTTATCATGTCATTAGATAGCACATTACACCAGAATTGTCCAGTTAATGTAGAGATTCTATTAGACAATATGGAGTATTCCGTTGGACAAATTGGTCAAGGTAGTTTGTGTCCTGCAGGACATCACCAAATTATTACCGACTCTGATGCCTCTATCAGAAGAACGAATAATTATAAATTGATAGAAAGAAGATATAATAAGATATACGAAAGGTTTTCTACTAAGATTAAAGTTAATGAACAATAGGATACAAATACCACAAGGATATAAGGACTCTCCACTTGGCATCATTCCTGAGGAATGGGAGGTGAGGAGGTTGGGAGATATTGCAGATATTACATCTGGAACAACTCCTTTACGCGCAAATAGCAAGTACTATAATGATGGTATAATTCCTTGGGTAAAAACCACAGATTTGAACAATGGCACTCTTTATGAGACTGAAGAAAAAGTTTCTAAAGAAGCTGTAGAAAAGACTTCATTAAAGATATTGCCAAAAGGAACAGTACTTGTTGCAATGTATGGAGGTTTCCGTCAAATTGGGAGAACGGCCTTACTCGGAATTGACGCAACAATTAATCAGGCTTTATCAGCATTGATGTGCAAAAGTTCTGTGGAATCTTCGTTTGTGTTGGCTTGGCTTAACTGTCAAGTTAACTATTGGAAAAGGCTTGCAGCCAGTAGTCGTAAGGATCCTAATATAACGGGAAACGAAGTGGCGAATTTTCCAATCCTCATTCCCCCACTCGAAGAACAAGAACGTATCTGTTCCGTCTTGCAACTTTGGGATTCTTCCATAGAAAAGCAATCAGAATTGATTGAAAAACTCAAATTGCGCAAACGCGCATTGATGCAGCAACTCCTTACAGGCAAGAAACGCCTGCCAGGGTTTAGTGGTGAGTGGAAAGAGGTTAAATTAGGAGATGTCTTTGATGAGCGTAATGAAACAAACCGTGATGATTTGCCCCTGCTGTCAATAACAGGTGACAAAGGGGTTATATATCAATCTGATTCAGATAAAAGAGATATTTCTAATGACGACAAATCAAAGTATAAGCGAATTTGTCCCAACGACATCGGCTATAATACCATGAGAATGTGGCAAGGCAGAAGTGCATTGTCAAGCATAGAAGGTATTGTAAGCCCCGCTTATACAATTGTCACTCCACAAAAGAATGTTGATGTTAGATTTATGGCAATGCTCATTCGACAGCCACGTATAGTATATGACTTTTGGACTCACTCTCAAGGTTTAGTTAGCGATACACTTAACTGCAAATATCCAGACTTCTGCCAGGTGAAAGTCCGCATACCTTCAAAAGAAGAACAAACAGCCATAGCGGATATGCTGTACGAATTCGATAAACAAATATATATCGCCAACGAGAAATTAGCAAGACTGCAATCTCAAAAGCGAGGCTTAATGCAGCAATTATTAACAGGTAAAAAACAAATAAAATAGAATAAGAATATGGAAGATTATTTAGAAAAAGAATACCTTGACATCAAATTTAAGTACGAATTTGAGTCTTTCATTGGTGAAATTGAAGGCAATCGTTACATTCAAGATATAAAGGCTTCTATTATCAAATTAGATGAATACGGTAATGAAGAGAAGACTATCGGCAAGGGAAACATAAAACTTCTTCTGTTAGCCCAAGCAATGAATGATCATTATAGTATTTTTGATATATTTGACACTTATGAGTACACGATGCGCATTGGCAATATGATATATGATTTTGACAATGATGAACTAAAAGAAGGTTTACAGAAGAAGTTGTTTGGTGACGAGTTCGTTGAGAATCCTAATATCTGTATTTTTGAAAGAATGACCATACTTCCTGAATATAGAGGATATGGCATTGGGAGAAGATTCGTAAAAGATAAGTTCAACTTTTTCAGTTCTGCATGCGGATTAATCGTTATGCAGCCATATCCTCTACAGTTAGAAGCGGTAGGGCCTACTGGAAGGAGCGACGACTTTGAAAAGAGAATGGGGTATGAATTAATGGAGAAGAATGTCCTAAAGGCAACGAAAAGCCTAAAGGATTATTATAAAAGCATTGGTTATATTTCTGTTAGGGGCTACAAAGACCTAATGTTTTTAGTTCCATACAAAAGGAATTCACGTTTAGATGCAATCAATATGGATGAAATGATTGTTGGACGTAAAAACAATAAAATGTGAAACGACCAGCCTTTAACAGACGATATTAATTCAATAATTGTTAACGAGAAAGAAATATTCATAGTAACATGGATATTAGAGACTTCATCATAGACTTCTTCACAACAAGGGAATGGGCTTCCATTACCCTTATTGCACTTTTTATCCTTTTTTCAGCAAGAGCAAAAAGTGTCAGGGGAAGTATATTCGAAGTTGTAAAAGCATTTTTCCATTGGAAGATCCTTCTGCCTATTATTTGCGCCCAAATTTATTTATCCATATTTGCATACACTCTCTATAAATATGGTTTCTGGAATACAACAATCTTACGAGAGACTATATTCTTTCTATTCTACACAAGCATAGCACTTATATTAAAATATAACAATAACGACGAACGTATTTCAAGTATTAAAGGAATTATTGAAGATACAGTAAAGGCTACACTGATTATTGAGTTTTACTTGAATATTCACACGTTTTCATATGGTATTGAATTAATCATTCAGTTCCTTCTCACTCTTTCATATTTAATGGGAGCATATAATAAACGAGATACAAAAGACTTAGAAAAGACATATAGTTGTACACAAGCCGTTTTCTATGGTATATCTATATCTCTAATAATATATAGCATCTATATGACCATAAGTGAATGGAAGGAGAATTTTACATCACAATCTGTAATATCGTTATTATTCCCTATTGTTGCAACAATAGCATATTGGCCCTTTTTGTATCTATTCTCAGTTATAAAAGCTTATGAAGAATGGTTTGTTAGAATATACTTTGCTTCTAACAAAGAAGAATATGATTTTAGAAAGAATCAGGTTTTTAAAGCTTGTGGAATAAACTTAAGATTGATTCATTATGTGAGCAAAGACTTTCATGTATACATACCACAAACACAAATACAGTTTGTGAATGATTTAAAAAAATCGGTTGAGGAATATAAAACAAAGAAGATATGATTACTATAAACGAGTTACAGGAATTACTACATAGTACAGAAACCTATCGTGTGGAGCGTACGACCTCTACAGGAGATATGGACAAGTTTCAAGAAGCCATTTGTGCTTTTTCTAATGATTTGCCAAACTCCCGAAAGAATGGTTATTTAATCATTGGGGCACACGATAATGGTACACTGTCGGGACTAAAAGTAGATGATGCTTTGTTGAAAAAGATTGCGGGTATCCGCTCTGATGGAAACATCTTACCATTACCGATTATGTCTGTTGAGCGTTTCGAGTTCCCTGATGGTGATTTGCTTGTGGCAGAGGTGTCTCCTTCTTTGCTACCACCTGTTCGCTATCGTGGAAGGACTTTTGTGCGCATTGGCCCTCGTCGAGATATTGCCACTGAAGCGGAAGAACGAATATTATTAGAACGTAGGACTTCGTATATGGCGACTTTTGATGCCATGCCTTGTCTGGGGGCAACTATCAATGATGTAGATGTAAACTATATCAAGCAAGACTATCTCCCACAAGTGATAGATACAGAAGTGTTAGCCAGTGACAAACGCGATATGAAGGAACAATTGGCCTCCATACATCTTTATGACCTGACGCACGACTGTCCGACTAATGCCGCCATCATTCTTTTTGGTAACAATCCACGTCATTTCTTGCCAGGCTTTTATATTCAATACGTTCGCTTTGCTGGGAAAACTATCGGAGGGCAGGTCCTTAATGAAAAAAGATTTCAAGGACCACTCTATCGGCTTTTGCCTGAATTGGAATTGTTTGTAAGCAATGCCATTATCACTCAACGTCCAGTCGCAATAAGTCTGTTTCGGGAAAAAGCAGTCATTAACTATCCCAACAACGCACTTCGCGAATTGCTGATGAATGCTTGCATGCACCGTGATTATCAGTCGAACATGCCTGTTCGTCTATATCAGTTTGACGACCATATTGAGATTATGAATGCTGGTGGCCTGTATGGTGAGGCCCGTCCTGAGAATTTCCCAACAGTCAATGACTATCGGAATCCTATCATAGCAGAAGCCATGAAGGAGATGAAATACGTCAATATGTTTAATCAGGGTATCAGGCGTGTTCAAGAAATGCTTCGAGAAAATAATAATGAGGAAGCAATTTTTGATGTTTCTAAGTTAACCGTTTTTGAAGTGAATGTTTTCTCAACTGTTGATGATGTCACCCAAGATGTCACCCAAGATGTCACCCAAGATGTCACTCAAGATGATACTCAAGGTGATACTCAAGAGAACAATCTTGATTTGTGGATAGAAAATCAGATACGAAATAATCCCAAAATCACTACTGACGAATTGGCTAGACTACGTGGGGTTACTTCTAGAACAATTAAAAGACATATCGTTAAACTAATACATATTAAATATGTAGGAAGTGGTTATAGTGGGCACTGGGAAATAGAAAAATAGGGCAAATATGGATAGAATATCATTCAAGGAAAACGATATCAGTCAGAAGCCAGCTTTGGAACTGTTGCAGAAGTTGGGCTATCAGTATCTTTCGCCAGAGGAAGCGTTGATGATGCGAGGCGGAAAGACTTCCAATGTGTTGTTGGAAGAGGTGCTGAGACGGCAGTTGCGAGAATTGAACTCCATACGGGTGGGCAGTCGCAAGGAGGAACGATTCTCAGAACAGAACATTGAGAACGGCGTGATAGCCATGCGGAATGTGCCAATGGAAGGCGGTTATCTAAGTGGCAATGAGGCAGTATATAACATGCTAACGTTTGGAAAGGCTTTTGAGCAGAGTATTGATGGGGACAAGAAAACCTATACGATGCGCTATATTGACTGGGAACACCCTGAAAACAATGTTTATCACGTAACAGAGGAGTTTGCAGTTACCCGTACCGGCATTGCTGACACCTACCGTCCTGACATCGTGCTGTTCGTGAACGGTATTCCATTGGTGGTGATAGAGTGTAAACGACCAGATATCAAGGGAGCAGAGGAGCAGGCTATTTCTCAGCATCTGCGTAATCAGCAGGATGACGGCATCAGGGGACTTTATGTATATAGTGCCCTACTATTGGCTATCGGCAATAACTTCGGAAGTTACGCCACCACTGGTTCTGCTCCGAAGTTCTGGTGCAAATGGCGCGAGATGCATATCAACAAAGATGAGGAGCTGGAATATCAGAAGGGATTATTAGATATTGTCAATAAAGACAGCGAAGAGGTACGTACCCCTACCCCACAGGATGAATATATCTATAATCTCTGTCGTCCAGAGCGTTTACTTGAACTGATTTACCATTTTACCATCTATGATGCCGGTGTCAAAAAGTTGGCTCGCTATCAGCAATACTTCACTGTGAAAGAGATTGTAGAGCGAGTGAAATGCATTGAAGCCGGCAAACGTAATGGTGGTGTAGTTTGGCACACACAAGGTAGCGGAAAGTCGCTGACAATGGTGATGCTGGCACAGAAGATTGCTACAGTGGTACAGAACCCAAGGATTGTATTAGTGACAGACCGTACTGACTTGGATGCTCAAATCACCAAGACCTTCCGCAAATGTGGTAAGGACGTGGAGAATGCCACAACTGGCATCAAACTGGTGGAGTTATTGGAAAGCAATACTGATTCTGTGATTACAACCATCATCAATAAGTTTGCGACAGCCATCAAGAAAATCAAGCAGCCATTGACTGATCCAAATATCTTTATCTTGATTGATGAAGCCCATCGTAGCCAGTATAAGGAAATGGCCATACAGATGAATCGTGTGTTGCCCAATGCTTGTAAGATTGCCTTTACGGGTACGCCTTTGATGAAAAAAGACAAAAATACAGCTCGCACTTTCGGAGGTATCATCAAACCCGTCTATACCGTAAAACAGGCAGTAGAAGACCATGCTGTGGTACCTCTGTTATATGAAGGAAGAATCGTACCACAGTTTGTGACGGAAGGGCCTATCGACAGTTTCTTTGATCGTGTGTGTGAGGACTTGACAGAAGAACAGTCCGTTGACCTCAAAAAGAAATTCTCTCGAACGGATATCCTGAATCAGACAGAGCAACGCATCTATTCTATTGCTACGGATATTTCCGAGCATTATGCAGACAACTGGAAGGGAATAGGCTTTAAGGCAATGCTCGTAACTCCGAAGAAGAAGGTTGCTATTCTCTATAAGAAATATCTTGATGAGATAGGGAAAGTAACATCAGAGGTATTAATTACGGCGCCTGACGATCGTGAGGGGGAAGAAACAGCCTACGGAGGAACACCAGAGGAGGTAAAGGCTTTCTGGAAAAAGATGATGGACGAGCACGGGACCCCACAGAAATATCAGGAGAATCTGATTACCAGATTTAAAGGACATGAAGATCCTGAGATAATGATTGTCGTAGACAAACTACTAACTGGATTTGACGAGCCCAAAGTAACAGTCATGTATATTGACCGTCATCTGACAGGACATACTTTACTACAGGCTGTGGCTCGCGTCAATCGTAATTGTGACGGGAAAGACTATGGTTATATCATCGACTACTACGGTGTGTTAGCAGAATTGGATGATGCGCTAAGCGTTTATTCTGAATACGACGAAGAAGACAAAGAAGTATTCCGTGAGACGCTGGCCCCTGTTGGTGACAAGATTGCAGAACTTCCTCAAAAGAATGCTGACCTATGGGATTTGTTTAAGACCATTCCCAATAAACGTGACTTGGAAGCATACGCCCAATCATTGCGACTGGAAGACAGACGCCATGATTTCTATGATCGTTTGACGGCTTTCTCGTCAGTACTTCAACTGGCTCTTTCTACTAAAGAGTTCTATGAGAATACGGATGAAAAGACTATTGAACGATACAAAGAAGATTTGAGAATGTTCGCCAAACTGCGTACTTCTGTTCAGTTGCGCTATTCTGATGCAGTCGACTATAAGAAATATGAGGCGAGAATTGAGAAACTCATTAATCGTCATGTGGAGAGTGACGAAGTAAAAGTCATCACGAAGTTAGTCAACATCTTCGATACAGAGAAATTCCAGGAGGAGGTTGACAGTATTGTTGGAACAGCAGCAAAGGCTGATACCATTGCTTCGCGTACCTCTAAATATATTAAGGAGAACATGGATTCCGACCCTGCCTTCTATAAGAAGTTCTCACAACTGATTCGTGAAGCTATTGAAGCATACGAGCAGGGGCGTCTTAGCGATAATGAATACCTGGAGAGGATGTTGCAGTTCAAGGAAGATGTACTGAATCATACGGACAGCGAACTGCCTGCAGAATTGGAGCACAACAATGCTGGTAAAGCCTATTATGGCATCGCGTTGGAGAATTATAAACGCCTGTTTCCTGAACAACCTATTAAGGAAATGGCTCTGGCAACCACGAAGGCATTTGACGAGATTATTCGCAAAACGGTTATTGTTGATAATGCTGTATTAGTAGATTGGCAATCGAAAAATGATATTATCGGCAAAATGAAAATCAAGTTGGAAGACGAATTGATCGATAATATAAAGCGCAAATACGGGGTTGATCTCTCATTTGACGATATGGATATCATTATTGATGGCTGTGTAGACGTAGCAAAGATATGGATCAGATAACGAGTGACAGCATACAATACGGAGCAACCGTTATCAACTATGACATAGAATTTGCACAGAGAAAAACATTGGGCATCTGTGTAAAACCCGATGGTCGTATTTATTTAAAAGCCCCCTTCGGGGCAACCTTGGAAAAAATCCGTAAGAAAGTTCATAAAAGGGCTGCTTGGATCCTACGACAAAAACGATTCTTTGAATCGTTTGGCATTCCAACGATTAAGCGACAGTATATCAGTGGTGAGTCACACCTTTATCTGGGGCGTCAATATATGCTTAAAGTGAAAGAAAGTAATATCAATGCTGTTCATTACCAAAATAATATTATCGAGATAGAGTGTCGCCACAAGAAAGATGCAGGAACTCTGTTACAGACCTGGTACAGGAATCGAGCTTCTATCAAATTCAAGGAGTATGCACAACCTATTATTGAACAATTTTCTGTATATGGTGTCAAACCGCAAAGCTTATCTATTAAGCAAATGGATAAGAGATGGGGATATTGTACCATAGATGGACATATCACGTTAAACCAACGGCTAATCTGCGCTCCACGATGCTGTATAGAATACGTGATTACACACGAGTTATGTCATCTCATCTATCGTAGTCACAACAAAGACTTCTATGCACTTCTTACAAAAGAAATGCCACACTGGGAAAAGTGGAAAAACAAACTTGAACGATTAATGATATAAAAGTTGAAGATTGCATCCTCTTCATAAATATCAAACAATAGTGTCATGATATTAATAGTCCTTGATGATTGTAGAGAATAAACATGCAAATAACCAAGAAGATAACCAACAAGGTGTTAAAATTCGCTTTGGTATTGCATGCTTATCGGTTCTCTTATCCCAGTTTGGGAAGAAATGTACCTTTGCGGCTGCATGTTCACTCACTTAATCGTAACTTTAAAGAAGTTACTAGCGCTCGGAAAAATACAAATAAATTTGCATTTTCACTCACTTAATCGTAACTTTAAAGAAGTTACTAGCGCTCGGAAAATTGCAAATAAATTTGCATTTTCACTCACTTAATCGTAACTTTGCAAGCAAATGAAGGCTGAAGATATTATTACTCGTATGGAGGCAATGCGCAACGAAGCGCAGCGGAAAGTCCTGATGGGATTCTTTAAAACTCAACCGGGAGAATACGGTGAGGGGGATGAATTCCTGGGACTCAAAGTGCCACAGACCCGGAAGATTGTCAAAGAGGTGAAAGAGCTGCCACTTGAGGAGGTACCTACACTATTGATGAACCGCTGGCATGAGGTAAGGTTATGCGGACTGCTGATTCTCGTAGAAAAGTTTGAAGCTCTGACAAAACCTAAACTCATCAATGATGAGAAGGCCATCTCAAAGCGTGATGAAATACTGAAAATGTATCTTGACCATGCAGAACAAGCTAATAACTGGGATCTGGTAGATCTCTCGGCTCCCAAGATACTGGGACACTGGCTCTTGCTACCCACAAAGATAAAGGAGTCGAAACTACAGATTCTTGATTCTTTGGCTATGAGCGACATTCTGTGGCGACAACGAATGAGTATCGTCTGTACATGGAAGACCTCAGAGCAAGGCGACCCAAGTTATTGTTTGCGCTATGCAGAGAAACTACTTCTCCATCCTCACGACCTTATGCATAAGGCTGTGGGCTGGATGCTCCGTGAAATGGGAAAACGAGTGAGTATGGATCTGTTGCGGGATTTCCTTCGCCAACACGTGCATGAAATGCCCCGTACCACACTACGATATGCCATAGAGAAAATGGATGAAAAAGAACGAAAATACTGGATGTCTAACGACTTGAAAGAATAATACACCTATGAATATTGCCATCTATACCATCACTTCTACGCTTCATGATGAAGAAGCCATTGCCGCTGTCACAAGATTATTCCTGGGCAGCCTCAACATAGAATATGACTTTCGGGGAGAGGATTTTTCCGATTATGGGAGTCATACGCTCAGTTTGATTTATGTTCGGACAGGAGGCACTGAAGGCATTTTCCGCCAATTGCTGCCAAAGCTGCAGAAACGGAGTTCCCACCCGTTTTATTTGTTGACTTCCGGAAAAAGCAATTCACTTGCAGCCTCCATGGAGATTCTTTCCTACTTACGCCAGCATCAGCTGCAAGGAGAAATCATTCATGGTAGTGTCGACTATATTAAACGCCGCATTGATTTATTAACGCAAGCAGCCTCTGCAAAGACAAGACTGAAAGGTTGTCGCCTAGGAGTCATCGGAGAACCTTCTGACTGGCTTATATCAAGTGCTGCCGATTATGAACGGGTGAAAAGCTTGTTAGGCATCGAATTGATAGATATCCCTATGAAGGAACTGCTGGAAACTCTTGGCTCTACCCCTATGACAACTCCCAAAGAATCTTCTGAAACAGAAAAGATACAACAAGCTTTACCAGGAGCCAATCAAATTTATCTGGCCTTAAAACAGTTGACAGAACGTTATCAGCTTCAAGGTTTCACGCTCCGCTGCTTTGATTTGCTTTCGGCCGTAAAGAATACGGGATGTCTGGCTTTGGCCAAACTGAACAGCGAGGGTTATGTGGCAGGATGTGAAGGCGACGTGCCAGCCATGCTGTCCATGATGATTTCTCGTGCACTCACGGGAGTCTCCGGATTCCAAGCCAATCCTGCACGCATCAATCCCGAAACAGGGGAGATGCTCTTTGCCCATTGTACAATTCCGCTGAATATGGTAGAACGCTTCGAACTGGACACCCACTTTGAATCGGGCATCGGTGTTGGCATCCGTGGGTATATGAAACCAGGTTCTGTCACCCTCTTCAAAGTTTCTGGCAATCTCTCCAGGAATTTTATTCAGGAAGGTGAATTAACAGATAATCAGGCACAGCCCGATCTTTGTCGCACACAGCAGATTATCCGACTTGATGACCCTTCACAAACACAATATTTCCTGACAAATCCTATCGGCAATCATCACATCATCATACCAGGACGACATAAATCAGCCCTTGAAGAAATCCTGAAAGGGTTGTCATGAACATCATTTACACCTCTTACCGTTGTTCGGCTAAAAACGAACGGATTGTACCTTAAAGCGAATAAAAATGACAAAAAGATAAAGGGAACATACCTTTAGCGACCGCGTCTTCAGGTAGCCTGACGGAAACTGTTCAGCCATTTCCCACTGAAGATTCTCCATAAGAAGATGAGCCCGCGGAAAGTGAGTTCAATAGCCATGGCCGTCCAAACACCCGCAAGTCCGTAAACAGGTGCCAAAGCAGCAGCCAACGTCAGGCGTACGAGCCACATACTGCCGAGATTCATCAAGGCGGGCTTGAACGTGTCACCGGCACCAACGCAGATACTATAACTCACGATGGAGGCGGCAAAGAAGGGTTCAGCCCATGCTTCAATGCGTAAAGCTTCGGTACCAAGACTGCGAATTTCTGCCACAGGCGACAGGAAACCAATCATTTCGGGGGCAAAAATCCACATCACCACTCCCATCAAGGCCATCACAGCCATACCCAGGAAGATGGTCATACGCGCAAAACTCTTCGCCAGATTTCCTTGACGGGCACCTATGCTCTGTCCTACGAGCGTCGTGGCAGCCTCACCGATACCATAGCCAGGCATATAACATAGGCTCTCAGCCGTGACGGCAAAGGAATTAGCGGCAATAGACATCACTCCCAAAGGAGCCACAATCATCGTACTGACAATCTGAGCACCACTCATCAGCATATTCTGGGCAGCCATCGGCGAACCTATCTTGATGGCATTACTGATATATTCCCACTGGAAACGCCAGACACCGGGTTCCTGGTTTAGTGACAATTCGGAAGAGCGGAACACCGAGAACCACATCATCCATACTCCGATAATAATAAAGGAAAGTGCTGTTCCCAAAGCAGCACCTACCACGCCGAGATGGAAAACGAAGATGCAGATGTAGTTGAAAACCACGTCCAAGATGCACATCAACACGCTAAGAATGCTGGGAATGCGCATGTTACCGGCACATTTAAGCATCCCCGAAGCGATGTTGCGCATCATCATAAAGGGCATGCAAAGCGCATAAATGCCGAAATAAATAGACGAATCGCGATGAATTTCCTCCGTACCACCCAACCAGATAGGAAGCGGTCCTGAAATTGCCAGGGCAGCAGCTCCCAACACCAAGGCAAAAATTGCCGAGGCCATAATGCTCTGACGGAACACCTCCCGTGCCTGCCGGAAATCGCTGGCTCCTATAAAATGGGCCACTTGAACCGAGAAACCCATGGCAACGGAGCCTGTCAAGGCTCCGAAAAGCCACATCGTGCTCTCTACCAAACCGATAGCCGCCGATGCTTCCGCACCCAAAGAACCCACCATAGCTGCATCGATATAGAACATCAGGATGCTCGATATCTGCGCCAAAATGGAGGGAATAGAGAGCTGAACAATCAGATTCATCTTCTGATTGCTCGTCATTTCCTGCTTATTGCGGATCATCTCCAGCAGTTCGTCGCTCTTTTTCTTGGATAGCATGGGCTACAAAATTAGTGTAAAATTTCGAGTAAGCGAAGAGAAAACAAATATTTTTGTTTTCTTGAGCGGAAGAAATATATTCAAACAAATGGAAAAACCATATTTATTGGGATTTTCTGAGTGCAGCCTGATTTCACGGAGCGAAGCGACGTAAAGTTAGAGCAATAAAAGTGAAGAATGAAGAATTTTCAATGAGATACAAAAAAAACGGCTGCTCATGATGAGCAGCCGCACTTGAGTTATTTACTGAATAATCTTTTCTTTTTTTAATTAAGGAGTCACGTTTTAAATTCTATGCTCCATCGTTAAATCCATAGCAAACACTGTTGTTGCTAACAGAACTAATGCTACTGTAATAGTCATAATGTTACCCTTTCTTTAACTTTAAATTAAACAATCTTTTTATAATTCCCTAAAAACTTTATTTCACTGGACCCTCACGGGCATCGTGTTATCACTGAATTTCAATCTTTCTTTTACCTTAACTAAGACCTACCTACTGTCCTGAATAATCTTCTAACCTAACTACTAATAACCTATGAAACAATCTTAACTTACCTAACTAAAAACCTAATAATAACAATCTTCACCTAAAAACTAAAAACCTATGTCTTTTTTCCTTTTGACGATGCAAAGGTACAACGTATTTCAAAACCGGCAATGGATTAGGGTACAAAAAACACCAAAAATAGCATAATTCTTGACCGAAATCAAGTAACTGTGTGCGCACACAGTGCTATTTTTGGTGTTTTATAGCAGCTTTTCAGCTATTCAATCCAGGTATTTTCCTTTGCTTTCCAAGATGTTACATCACTCTCGTCTGCACTAAAGCGACAAAGATAGATGTCAAAGACCAGCGTGCTATAAGCTGGAATATTATCCATTATAGCCGCACCATAGCCTAATGCATAAGGAACATACACGCGCCAATAGTCGCCTACATGCATGTATTGCAGGGCTGTAGCAAACCCGTCAGCCTGAATATTATTAATCTGAAAATATGTAGGATAAGCTGTCTGCGTATTCAGCTCTTGGGAAGTAAACGACTGATCAAAGACACGACCTTCGGGATAACTCGCGGTAGGAATCAGGCGGCCACGGTAATGTACGTTCACATAATCGGTGAAGACAGGACTTACGGTACCCTCTCCTTTCTGCAGTACTTTCGCTACAATATGGTCTGTGGCCTGTGCAGAAGCTTCGTTGATAGACCACTTGGTCATCACCTTCCACTCCGTACTTCCAGACTTCACGGCATTCTGCGCCTCCGTATATACCTTATTAAAATAGGTATCGTTCTTTTGCTGCCAGTCGGCGAAATCATCCGTCACATCGCCATCCGACTCACTACAAGCGGAAAAGAGCGAGAGCGAAACGACGGCGCCCACCAGCATAAAGGCCTTTCTCAGGAATTGCTTCTTGTTCATTTGCTATTTTACTGAATCTTTTTCAACAGCGAGACAATGCTTACCTTATCCTCAATCAAACCAAGCAACTGGTCGATAGAAACGCGTTCCTGCTCCATCGTGTCGCGGTTACGCAGCGTCACGCAATTGTCCTCCAGGGTGTCGTAATCCACGGTTACGCAGTAAGGAGTACCGATGGCATCCTGACGGCGATAACGCTTTCCGATGGTGTCCTTCTCATCGTAGGTGCAGTTGAAGTGGAACTTGAGGTTGTCGATAATCTCGCGGGCCTTCTCGGGCAGTCCGCCTTTCTTCACGAGTGGCAAAACGGCCAGTTTCGTAGGAGCCAAAGCTGCAGGCAACTTCAGCACTACGCGGCTTTCGCCGTTCTCCAGTTTCTCCTCCGTGTAGGCGTGGCACATGATAGAAAGGAACATGCGGTCCACTCCAATAGAGGTCTCGATGACAAACGGCGTATAGCTTTCGTTGGTCTGAGGATCGAAGTATTCAATCTTCTTACCGCTGAACTTCTGATGCTGCGAGAGGTCGAAGTTCGTGCGTGAATGGATACCTTCCACTTCCTTGAAGCCAAATGGCATCTTGAACTCGATGTCAGTAGCGGCATTGGCATAGTGAGCCAGCTTTTCGTGATCGTGGAAACGGTAGTTCTCAGCACCGAATCCGAGAGCCTGGTGCCAGGCCATACGCGTCTGCTTCCACTTCGGGAACCAGTCGAGTTCTGTGCCGGGCTTCACGAAGAACTGCATCTCCATCTGCTCAAACTCACGCATACGGAAGATGAACTGACGTGCCACAATCTCATTGCGGAAGGCCTTACCAATCTGTGCAATACCGAAAGGAATCTTCATACGGCCGGTCTTCTGCACGTTCAGGTAGTTCACAAAGATACCCTGAGCGGTCTCCGGACGAAGATAAATCTTCATGGAAGCGTCGGCAGAGGCACCCATTTCCGTTGAGAACATCAGGTTGAACTGACGCACATCGGTCCAGTTCTTCGTACCGCTGATAGGATCCACGATGCCTTCGTCGAGGATAATCTGCTTCAGCTCGTCAAGATCAGGTCCCTGCATGGCGGCAGCATAGCGGGCATGAAGGGCGTCGCGCTTAGCCACATGTTCCTTCACGTGCTCTGATGTCTCCATAAATTTAGCCTCATCGAAGCTGTCGCCGAAGCGCTTGCGGGCCTTAGACACTTCCTTCTCAATCTTCTCATCGTACTTGGCTATCTGCTCCTCGATAAGCACGTCGGCGCGATAGCGCTTCTTGGAATCGCGGTTATCGATGAGGGGATCGTTGAAAGCGTCCACGTGACCTGAGGCTTTCCAGATGGTGGGGTGCATAAAGATTGCGCTGTCGATACCCACGATGTTGTCATGGAGCAGCACCATTGACTTCCACCAATACTGTTTGATATTATTTTTCAGCTCAACGCCGTTCTGACCATAGTCGTAAACAGCGCCCAGACCGTCATAGATTTCACTACTTGGAAACACGAAGCCATACTCTTTGCAGTGGCTCACAATCTTCTTGAAAACGTCTTCTTGTGCCATTGTTTAAATGATATATTTCGAAATTTGGATGCAAAGGTACGATTAAGCGAGCACAATACAAAATAAAAGTTCTTTTATTTTAATTGTCGAGCGAAAGTACCTTCGCCAAAAACTTTTGGCAAAGGTACAGCTTTTTTTCCTATTTCACGCACATGCGAACGTTAAATTAGACGAAATACTTCTCCGAGAGAGTCTTTCTTGTGGTAAATTTTCTCAACAGCCAGTTTTTGCAAACCAGCAGTCTGCCTCATCTTCAGAATACAAAAATGCGATGGTTTTAGGAGGAAACTTCATCGATGAAGAGGTGAAATGTCATTTCTGCCCTTGTCTCCACGCAGTAGAAGCCCTGCTTCTAGGGCATAATAACCCGGCTTCCAGGGCATTCTTACATTGCTTCCACCGCAAAGAGACAATTCGTGAATCCGCTCAAAATCCCGCCTGCAGGGCAATCGTCTGATTCACAACCACTTGCGAAAACGCTCATAGCTTCGGTATTTGACGACCTTCTGACGACTGCTGGATTTCACGAAAGCTATGGCGCTCAGATTCAGAATTTATTTGAAAAAACACGGTTACTTTACATTTAGAATTTGGCGGTTTCGCAGATTTTTAGTATATTTGCACTCACAATTCAAGAATCATGGACGACGAGAAAAAAGATATTACTCTAAACAATGAAGAACAACCCGGCGAAGACCCAGTAGAAGAAGGCGCTTCATCGAATGCCACTGCTGGGAGCGAAGCCCATTCCGACTATAAACCCGTGAACCGATTTGATGCCGCTGTCGTACACCATCTCAGCGGCATGTATCAGAATTGGTTCCTGGATTACGCTTCCTACGTAATCCTGGAGCGTGCCGTTCCCCATATCGAAGACGGTCTGAAGCCCGTTCAGCGCCGTATCCTGCACTCCATGAAGCGTATGGACGACGGGCGCTATAACAAGGTGGCCAATATCGTGGGCCATACAATGCAGTTCCACCCTCACGGCGACGCTTCCATCGGTGACGCCCTCGTACAGATGGGACAGAAAGACTTGCTTATCGACACGCAGGGAAACTGGGGAAATATCCTTACGGGCGACCGTGCCGCAGCGCCCCGATACATTGAGGCACGGCTTTCGAAGTTCGCCCTCGACGTGGTTTTCAACCCCAAGACCACCGACTGGCAGCTTTCCTACGACGGCCGCAACAAGGAGCCTATCACACTTCCCGCCAAATTCCCCTTGCTTCTGGCACAGGGAGCCGAAGGTATTGCCGTTGGACTCTCGTCGAAGATTCTGCCCCACAACTTCAACGACATCTGCGATGCGGCCATCAAATACCTGCATGGAAAGGAGTTCCAACTCTATCCTGACTTCCCAACGGGAGGTTCGATAGATGTTTCGAAATACAACGACGGACAACGTGGCGGCGTTTTAAAAGTCCGTGCCAAAATTGAGAAGCTCGACAACAAAACTCTCGTTATCCGCGACCTGCCGTTTACCAAGACGGTCTCCACGCTTTGCGAAAGCATTACGAAAGCTATTGAAAAGGGAAAAATCAAAGCCAAGAACGTGACCGATCTCACATCGGCAAACGTCGAGATTCAGGTGCATCTCTCGCCGGGTGTTTCCAGCGACAAGACCATCGATGCGCTCTATGCATTCTCGGATTGCGAGATCAATCTCTCTCCCAACTGTTGCGTCATTGAGGACAACAAGCCGCAGTTCCTCACCATCAGCGATGTGCTCCGCCATTCGGTGGACCGCACGATGGGGCTTTTGCGCCGCGAGCTGGAGATCCGCAAGCACGAATTGCTGGAACAGATGCATTTCGCCTCATTGGAAAAAATCTTTATCGAGGAGCGTATCTATAAGGGACGTCCGTTTGAGAATGCCAACAGCACCGACGAACTTTGCGAATACATCGACGAACGGCTGACGCCTTTCTATCCGCAGATGATTCGCGAGGTGACCAAGGACGACATCCTCCGTTTGCTCGAAATCAAGATGCAGCGCATCGCCAAGTTCTCGAAGGACAAGGCCGATGAACTGATTGCACGCATCAAAGAAGAAATCGAGGAGATTGACCGTAAGCTTTCGAACATGACGGAAGTGACGGCCGACTGGTTCCAATATCTCAAGGACAAGTACGGAAAGGAGCATCCGCGTCTCACGGAAATCAAAAGTTTCGACACCATTGAGGCTGCCAAGGTGGTGGAAGCCAACGAAAAGCTCTACATCAACCGTCAGGACGGCTTCATCGGAACGGGTATGAAGAAGGATGAATTTGTCTGCAACTGTTCCGATCTCGACGATATCATCATTTTCTACAAAGATGGAAGATACAAGGTAATCCGTGTGGCCGAGAAGGTCTTTGTGGGCAAGAATATCCTCCATGTGGCGGTATTCAAGAAGAACGACAGCCGTACCATCTATAATGTGGTTTACCGCGACGGTCGTCAGGGACAGTATTTCATCAAGCGTTTCAACGTGACTTCGATGACTCGTGACAAGGAGTACGACCTCACACAAGGCACGCCCAACTCCCGCGTCGTTTATTTCACGTCCAATCCCAATGGCGAGGCTGAGATCATCAAGATTACTCTCGATCCGACAGCAAAAGCCAAGAAACTATTCCTCGAGAAAGATTTCTCGGAAGTGATTATCAAGGGACGCGCCTCAAAGGGTAACCTCTTGTCGAAGCATCCCATCAGCCGCATTTCGCTGAAGAGCCACGGCCACAGCACGTTAGGCGGTCGGAAGGTATGGTTCGATCCTGATGTCAAACGCCTTAACTACGACGAGCACGGCAACTATCTGGGCGAGTTCAACGATGAAGAACAGATTCTCGTCATTCTCGATAACGGCGACTTCTATCTGACCAATTTCGACCTGAACAACCACTATGAGGACAACATCCTCCGACTGGAGAAATACCAGCCTGACAAAGTATGGACTGCCATTCTCTTCGATGCAGATCAGCAGGGCTATCCCTACTTGAAGCGTTTCCTCATGGATGCGTCGAAGCGCAAACAGAACTGGCTTTCGGAGAACATCAACTCCCGTCTGGTGCTGCTTACCGATCAGGTTTATCCCCGTATCAAGGTAACCTTCGGCGGTAACGATGCCTTCCGCGACCCGATGGAAATAGAGGCCGAGGATTTCGTAGGCGTTAAAGGATACAAAGCCCGCGGTAAACGTCTCACCACCTACGCCATCGCCACCATCGAAGAAATCGAACCCACCCGTTTCCCGGAAAAGCCCGCCGAGCCTGAAGAATCCCCCGAAGAGCCCGAGGAACCGGAAGAACAAGAAGCTACAGAAGAGCCTGTTGTCCAGGAAGAGCCAGGAACTCCGGAAGAACCAAAAACTCCAGAAGATCTAGAAGCTCCAGAAGAGCCTGAGCCCCCAGTTATCCCGGAAACTCCGGAAAACCCGGAAATTCCGGAAGAATCTAAGTCATCCGAGAACTCCGACAATTCAGACAACTCCAATAACTCCGAGCCTTCCATTCCCCCCAAGCACGCTAAGAAGTCTTCCCGCAAGAAAGACACCGGCCAGCTCAGTCTCTTTGACGATTTTGATAAAGAATGAGAAAGACACGCTCCATACTCATGATAGTGCTTGCATCCCTGATGCAGGCACTGCCATTATGTGCCCAGAAAGAAGTCACCGATATCAAGATGATAAGTATCGGTTCCAATAACATCCTCGATACTTATCTTTCTCCCGAACAATACACAGGACTGGAACTCCGCTTCATCGACCAAATGGAAAGCTGGAAAATAAATCCGGAATCGTTGAAAGATGCCGATTTCCCATGTCCTTCGGAAACCCCTCGCTGGACTTCCCTGCTCACCCATCAGGCTTTGCTTTCTTATGGCAAGCCCCGTTCTGAGGACGCGAGCTACATCTACGGCCTCTACTCGTTTACCTATGCCCTCCAGCATCATTGGCATCTTTGTGCCAATCGTCTGGAATTGAGAGCTGGCGGACAGGCTGAAATAGGACTCGGCTTCCTCTATAACACACGTAATGGCAACAATCCTGCTCAGGCACGTGCTTACCTGAATTTTGCCCCCAGCGGTTCCGCACGCTATCATTTCACCATCAAGAGAAAGCCCGCCGCCCTTCAATATGAACTGTCTGTCCCGCTTCTGGGTGTTCTTTTCAGTCCCAACTACGGTCAGAGTTATTACGAACTATTCTCTAAAGGAAACTACGACCACAACATTGTGGTCACCACTCCTGTCAGCGCTCCCACCCTACGGCAGATGCTGAGTTTCGATTTCACCATCAAGAACAACATGTTCCGCGTAGGTTATCTCGGCGACTATGAGCAGGCGAAGGTCAACAACCTGAAATACCACACCTACAGTCATCTTCTCATTCTCGGTTATGTGCATCGTTTCCAAATCTTTAAATTGAAGAATCAAAAATGAAGAAAAGGAAATCACTTTTGAATCGCCCTGCAGGGATAAAGAATAAGATTGCCCATCGCTTATTGACATGCACCGCATTTTCCCTTATTCTTTCTTCATTTTTCATTTTCACCTCCTGTGTCAATGAAGAAGAATACGACAACAATCCCCGTGGCAATTTCGAGGCTCTGTGGAACATTATGGACCAGCACTATTGTTTCTTTGCCGAGAAAAACATTGACTGGAATGCCATCCACGCCAAATATGCCCCGCAAGTTAATGAAAGCATGTCAAGCGCCCAACTCTTCGAAGTGCTGGCGAATATGCTTTCCGAAGTAAGGGACGGTCACGTAAATCTCTATTCCTCGTTTGATGTGGGGCGCAATTGGAGCTGGCATGAGGACTATCCTTCCAATTTCAGCGACACCATCTATCAAAAGTATATGGGAACCGACTATCAGATTGCCGGTCCCCTCCGTTACCGCATACTCGACGATAATATCGGCTATGTGCGCTGTACTTCTTTCAATAGTGCCATCGGTGGGGGCAATCTTGACAATGTGCTCTCTTATTTAGCACCTTGCAACGGCCTCATCATCGACATCCGTGACAATAGCGGTGGTCTGCTTACTGATGCCGAAACCTTTGCAGCCCGTTTCATCAATGAAGAGACGTTAGTGGGCTACATGCAACATAAGACGGGAACAGGCCATCAGGACTTTTCCGACTTTGAAGAACAGCGTCTTAAACCTTCGAATGGCCTGCGATGGCAGAAACGCGCCATGCTGCTCACCAACCGTCAGGTGTATAGTGCTGCGAACGAATTCACGAAATACATGAAATGCTGTCCGCTCGTTACCATTGTGGGCGATCATACAGGCGGTGGTGCCGGTCTTCCCTTCAGTAGCGAACTTCCAAACGGATGGGGTGTGCGCTTTTCAGCCTGTCCCATGTACGACCGTGATAAACAGAGCACGGAATTCGGCATTGCTCCCGATCACTATGTCAATATCACAAGGGAGGATTTCCTGCGTGGAAAAGACACGATCATAGAATATGCCCGCCGACTCCTCAATAAATAGCTTGAAATTTGAAATCTCTGTAAATGATAGAACTCAAAAACCTCACCATAGGCTATCAGCAGAAAAACAACGAGAAAGTGGTAGCCTCTGACATCAACGCCACCCTCCATAGTGGACGTCTCACCTGCCTTATCGGTGCCAACGGTATAGGTAAGAGCACCCTCCTCCGTACGCTCTCTGCCTTCCAGCCCCCCCTTGCAGGTGAAATCACTATTCAGAATCCGTCTCATGCTCCCATTCTCATCTCGGCACATCCAATGACAAGAAGTCAGGAAAAAGTGCTTTCACGTCTGATTGGTGTTGTACTTACTGAGAAACCGGATGTGCAGAACATGACCGTTTTCGAACTCGTAGGACTGGGTCGCAGCCCTTACACGGGTTTCTGGGGACGTCTTAATAACGATGACAAACAGATTGTTGCAGAAAGTCTCCAGCTGGTAGGCATTGAATCGCTGAAGGACCGTTTGATCCAGACACTCTCCGACGGTGAACGTCAGAAAACCATGATTGCCAAGGCTTTAGCCCAGCAGACGCCCGTCATCTATCTTGATGAGCCCACGGCTTTCTTAGATTATCCTTCAAAGGTGGAAATGCTGACGCTGCTACGCCGTCTGGCCCGTGAAACAGAGAAGACCATCTTTCTCTCCACCCACGATATGGAACTGGCTCTCCAGATTGCTGATGAACTTTGGTTGATGACCAAGGATACCTCTGATGCCACCGATCTCATCATCGGAACACCTATTGAACTGGCAACCAACGGATCGCTTAGCCACTTTATCGACCGTCCAGGCATCCATCTTGACCCTAAAACCTTAACCATAAAAGTAACTAATTGCCAATAATTTTGGCAAATTCATAAAAATGATGTAACTTTGCCCACGGAATGCGCCTGTGGCGGAATTGGTAGACGCGCTAGACTTAGGATCTAGTGTTTCCTGACGTGCAGGTTCGAGTCCTGTCAGGCGCACCATGAATATCAGGAGACAGATATATGAACTGATCGGACCTTTCGATCTGCATGAAGACAACGTTTGGTCCAATGCCTATCACGGTGTGATGTTTATAGCCATTCTGGTAAGCATTACGCCCTTGATGTTTCGTGCAAAATATGAAATCTTCTGGTACTTCGATGTTATCCCCGCAATTCTTTTTATCATAGACTATATCCTGAGATGGATAACGGCAGACTATGACCTGAAGAAAGGAAAGGCTTCGTTCTTTATCTATCCCTTCACCTTCATGGCCATCGTTGACCTGCTGTCAATTCTCCCCACCATCCATCTGCTCAGTCCCACCTTCAAGACAGCCCGTATTCCACGACTGCTGAAGGTACTGCGCGTCATCAAGTTCATCCGCTATTTTGAACCGCTGGAAACCATCACGAGCGTCATCAAGAAGCAGCGTAAAATGCTATGGACTGTGGTATCGCTCTCACTACTATACATCTTCATCACTGCCCTCATCATGTTCAATGCCGAAGAAGAGATTAATCCTGCTACGGGAACCTATCTCTTCCCCACATTCTTCGATGCCTTCTACTGGGCAGCCTGTACGTTAACCACTGTGGGATACGGCGATATCTATCCCATCTCACATATTGGACGTTTCATCAGTATGATCTCAGCACTGGTGGGCATCGCCATCATCGCTTTGCCCTCAGGTATCATTACTGCTGGATATCTGGATGAATTAAAGTTACGCAGAGAACTAAAAGAAAAGGAAAGAGAAAGAAGAAAGCTAAAAGAAAAGAATTCAACCACTATAATTAACGAGACTGATGAAATTGATTAGATTCATCAAGAACTGGGTGAAGGAAAACCTTCATCTCATTTTCCACCGTGACCATATCATGGTGGTCATCTTGGCATGGGTCATCGCGGGATTCTGGGCGTTATTGTTCGTGAATTTCTCCATTTTCGATCCTGTGCAGAGAGCCTTGAGCGAATTCAAGATGACCGACATCTACTTCGCCATTCAGCGCATGGGTGGACATCCTGACTGGAGCGACGACATCACACTGGTGGACATCACCGAACAATATGACCGCGGGGAGATAGCCCAGACAATAGAACAAGTGGCTGCTTGTGAGCCTAAGGCTGTGATGGTGGACTTGATTTTCGAGAAGGAAGGAGAAGACCTCGCTGCCAATGCCGCACTCATTGGGGCCTTCGACCTACTGCCCAATAGCGTTCTTTCCTGCAAGCTTATTGCTTCCAACACAGAACGGGGAAAGTTCGTGAGTTGTATCAAATCGTTCTTCGAGCCCTTCGGTGATTATTCATGGGCATACAGTAATGTCCCCACCAACGTGAACAACGGCTATCTTCGCGATTTCACCATCTCACAGAAACTTGACACCGCCACCTATTTCTCCATGCCTTATCTGGCTGCATGTAAATATATGGGCAAGAAACCTGAGGCGGAGAAAAACAACAAGCGTACAATTCTCTATTCCAATACTGAATTCCCCATTGTGAGATTTGATTCCATCATGCAGAACAAAGCCCTGCTCAAGGGACGTCTTGTGATGATAGGAACCATCACGGAGGAAGCCGATATGCATTTCACGCCTGTAGGCAAGATGCCAGGGGTGAAGACGATAGCCTATGCCGCACAAACCTATATCGGTCATCACGACATCTCTTCAATGTCGAATATTCTCTCGTGGATTCTAACGATTTTCATTTGTCTCGTCGTTGCTTATCTGGGCATGATGACCCGACGGCTCTCACCGCGTTTCTTTATCTATTGGAACAAGGTGGTGTATCTCGTCATCAGTGTCCTTTTTGCCTGGATTGGTTTCATCTGCTTCGTCAGATTCGACTACGACATCTCTCTTCTGTTGCCTTTATTGGGTGTAGCGTTCATCGAGCGTGCCCGCATTCACTACATGTGGTTCATTGATTGGTGCACGGTTCATCCCAAATTCAAACGGCTCTATCAGTTTGCTTCTAAATCTGTCTATTTTAAGCCAAACAAATGAAACGATTAATCACCTTATTATTAATATGGATAACGGCAACGGTGGCAGCTATTGCCCAGCAGAATGCCAGTCAGCTTTTGAAACAAGGCGATGACTTTTATGCAGCCAAACAGTACAAGCAGGCCGTAGAAAACTATCAGAAAGCAGCACAATTGGGCAATGCCGAGGCCCAGTTCAACTATGCCTATGCCCTTTACAACGGAGAAGGCATTGACAGGGACTATGCTTCCGCTGCCATGTGGTTCAAACGTGCTGCCCGTCAAAACTTTGCCAAGGCGCAGTATAACCTTGCTTACTGCTATATGTACGGCCGCGGGGTACCAGCCGACTACGACAAAGCGCTACGTTATCTCACAGATGCCGCCAACAATAATAACCAGAATGCCCAGCTCACATTGGCAGAATGCTACGAAAAAGGCGTACTGGTTGGTCAGGACAAGGAAATGAGTCAGCGGTGGAAGGATAAGGCTGCCGGCAAGATCAAGGAGAATATTATGACTCCCGAAGTGAAAGAGGCACCCCAACCTGTAGTTGAGATAGCCCAACAACCGACAAATCCCACCCCTACCACCCCTGCAGAACCAGCAAAACCTGTTGAGCCTGTTCAGCCTCAGCCTACACAACCTGCACCGACAGTCATCGCTGCCGCTCCTACTCCACCGGAAGTGCGTATCCTCTTCCCAGAAGACAAGAGCTATTTCCATACGGAAAGTATCAAACTGCGTTATCAACTGTTGGCACAGGGACTGGAGAAAGAGACTAAAGTGACCGTACTCGTTGACGGACAGAAACAGCCTGCCGACCGTGCTGTCAGGGCTGCCAACACTATTGATGTGGATTTGCCTAACCGCGACTGCTCCATTACTATCTATGCACAGAACAAGAACGGTAATAGTGAGCCCGTATCTATCCGTCTCATCAAGGAGAGCATGCCGGAGGAACTGCCACGACTCTTTGCCGTAACAGTCGGTGTCGGTGACTACAACGACGAACAACTTCCCAAACTGAAATACACGACCAAGGATGCACAGGATTTCGCCCGTGTGCTTATGACAAAGAAGAACCTGCCTTATCAGGAAGTACAGGTGAAGACTATCTGCGATCAGGAAGCTACCCGTGAAGATTTCTATGAAGCGCTGGAGTGGCTCAAACAGGAAGCCTCGCCTACAGATGTCTGCATCTTCTTCTATGCCGGACACGGATTCCGCGACGAGAAAGACCGTTTCTATTTCATGCCCTATGGAGGAACGACCAATAAACTCTACAACTGTTTCAGCAGCAACGATTTCCGTGTTGCCACCGAAGACATCAACAGTAAGCTCATCGTCTTTGTGGATGCCTGTTATTCTGGTGCACTCATGGGCGGCAACCGTTCTGCTGCCGGATCTCACTTTATGGAACAGCTTCGACGCACAAAGAACGGAATGGTGATGTATGCCTCCAGTGCTTCCGACACCAAGTCGAAAGAGAACGAAGAATGGAAGAACGGTGCTTTCACCAAATCACTCGTGGAGGCCTTTAACGGCGCTGCCCGTAATCCTGAAGACGAGGGACTCTCCACACAGCAACTCGATCAATACCTCTATAAACAGGTACGCAAACTGACTGATTATAAGCAAACCCCAATATTCATGAACCCCAATGGAATGGAACCTTTTAATATTTTCACATATGGACAATAAGAAGAATCATAGCATAAAAGCCAGCCTCATCATTTTGATGCTGACTATTGGACTCTGTGCCCAGGCAGCCAGTTATGTCGTCTATTCCGTAGTAGGCGATGTCAAGATTTTCGATGGCAAAAAGAATGTCACCCTCACCGCCCGGAAGTCAGTCACCGATATGAGTAAGCTGATTATCGATGCGGAGAGTGCCGTTACGGTGCTCGATGAGGTGCACAGCAAGATGTACTCCTTCACGACTCCAGGTACTAACACGGTGAAACAGCTTATTGCCAAGGCGAAAGCACCGAAAAACCTGTCGAAGCAGTATCTCAGCTATATGGTGAAACAGCTGTTCTCCAAAGAGAGCAAAAATCTCAGCCATCCCAGCACCTACATGCAGGCCACGGCGACTTCTTACCGTGCCACCTCCAAAGATTCCTTCCTGCTGAACAAACTGGAAGCCATCTTCATGAAACGTTCGGGAAACAGTGTGGAAAGCAGTCTGATACAACCACAGAACAAGGTGGAGTCTGACCTTGACGTGCGCTTTGAACTCATCTCTTGCGCCACGGGATTACCTGTTGACAGAAACGTGGATGTTGCGACAAGCTGTTATATCAGAGTGACCAACTCCACTGACGATCCACTTTATGTGAACGTTCTGGACATCGATGCCAATGGCAATAAGTACCTCGTGCTACCCGTTGACGAAGCAGCTACCTGCTCTCATCTGTTCGTTCCTGGCAACAGCACCGTATCATTCAAGGCTGAGCCTTTCGAATTCTCTGAGCCTAAGTCGAAGGAAACGTTCCTGCTGATAGCTACAGAAGAACCCGTCGACTTCAGCATCCTGATGAATCCCATTCGCGGTAATGGAGGTTCCACCATGAAGTCAGGCATCTACCGCATGTTCTACGAGACCAAGTAAAACCATCCTGCCATGCGTATCTCCACATTATTCATCAGTTCACTGCTCCTACTGGGTACTCTTAACGCCCAAGCTCAGGATCGGGATAAGGTGAGCGCCGACCAGATGCTCTACGAGGAACTCTGTGCCAACCACACCACGGAGAACTACCATGCTCCTTTCCATGTGGATACCAAGAAACTGGAAATGACCGACGAAAGTGGTATTCTGCTTCTGAAGGGCAAATCCTTCCAGGTGAAATCCATCACATCGGATGTCTATGTCAAGAAGTCGCGGAAAACCTATACACCTCTTTTCGACGAGAAGTATCCTGTAGAGTCATTCAATAACCTCTTGCTCAACCGCATTCAAGACAATACGCTGAAGATTGACATCCGCCAGCATATGTACGGCAGTATTAAAAAGGTACCCACCATCCCCATGCAGAACGTCTATGACCTGTTGGCAAAAACCATGGACATCTACTGCAGCGTGACAAGTGTTACCAAGGAGAAGATGGAGGCTACATTGGTGTTTCACCACCGACGCATGAACTTCATCCATATGTTCACGGTGAGTATCCCCACGAATCAGCTATTTGAAAAAGACGGAGTGATTACCGCTGATCTCTTTGGCAATATTCCTCAAAGCAATATCAAATCATTATTTTCGAAATATCACGAATAAACAGATATGAAAAAACTTATTTTAATGATAGCCATGGCATTCGTATTGCCTGGTCTTTCCTTCACTCCAGCCATATATGCCGACGGCACTACTTTCAAAATCATGGATGGTGTCGTGGATGCTGGTGTCAAGGCAACCATGGAAAAGAACATGGGCATGATGATTAACATCCTGAAGACTGCTGCCGATGAACAACAGAAGAAGCTGAAACTGCCTAAAGAAAGCTTCAGTCAGGATGCTGTCAATGATTTGGAGGCTATGTGGAAGTCAAGTGCCATGAGTTGCCCTCCAATGGACATTAAAAGCCGTTGTCTGAAGACCTCATCCGGTTATCAGGTGCGTGGCATTCCCGTGGATATGATTGAGGCCGATCCCAGCGAGTCGCGTCAGGAACTGACTGTGGACTTTGCCCCCAACGGACAGATTAATGGTGTTTCCATCTCCATTGACCTGCATCGTTACGAAGCCATTATGGCCGAGAAATCCAGCGATGTCGACTATGCACGCCGCCAGATTATCGTGGACTTTGTGGAAAACTTCCGCACGGCTTATAACCGTAAGGACTTGCCCATGCTGACAAGTGTATTCAGCGACAAGGCGCTTATCATCACCGGTAAGGTGGTGAAAGAGAAGCCCGGCAGTGACCTCACCCGTCTGACGCTGAACAACAATCGTGTGGTCTATATTAAGCAGACCAAGCAGGAATATCTCAACAATCTGCAGCGTGTGTTCAAGAACACGAAGTATATCAACGTGAAATTCGAGGACATCGAAGTCGTACAGCATCCCAAATACGATGATGTCTATGGCGTTACGCTCAAGCAGTTCTGGCACACCGACCGCTACAGTGACGAAGGCTATCTCTTCCTGATGATTGACTTCCGCGATGCTGACAAGCCGCTTATTCAGGTGCGTACCTGGCAGCCTTATAAGAATGCTGAGGGACAGGTGGTTACCAAGCGCGAGGATGTTTATCATCTCGGTTCCTTCCGTATCGTAAGATAATCCTTTCAAGCAAACATAAAAAACGCTCAACACATCTGAAAGTGTTGAGCGTTTTCTGTATATTCTGTCAAATCAAGTTTACCTACATCAGAATGCGAAACCGACACCGAAGCTAAATACGTGGCGTCCGAGAAGATCCTGGAGCGCGCTGTTCAGTGCGAAACGGTAGCTATAGCCGGCACGTACGGCAAAGAAACTGTACTTGAAAGCTATACCAATCTCAGGATTCACAGAGAAAGCCATGTTGAACTTCTGCCCATCATCATCTTCAAGGTCAGAAACCACAGCCGTTGGTGTGGGCTTACCGTCCTTGTCAGGATGAGAGTCTTTGGTAATCTCCGCATATTCTCCATAATAACCTTTTACGGTAACGCCCGGTCCGAAATAAATCCAGATAGGCCACTTGGCAATGTTTTTCGTCCATCCTATGCCGAAGGTAGCCTCTGGACAATCTGGAATACCATTTGAGTTGTTGCTCTGCAAGGCATTGAGCATCTTCTGACTGAAGTTCAAGTGCAAAGCGATACCACCCTTTGTCATGTTGTAACGTCCATAGTGGATACCAATCGGTGCATCAGGCATCCATTCGTAGGTAATCACACTGGCATGCTCTTCCTTAGCCGTCAGGTAGTTGGTGATGCTGTTCAGACGTTCTGTAGCCACTTTGGCCTCCTCGCAGCCATTTTCCACTACGCGCTGATAGAGCGTACGGGCCTTTTCATACAAACGATTGTCAAAATAGGCTTCTGCCTGCTTGAAAGTCACCTCACATTCAGAAGTGAAACGCTCACGACATTCCCTCAGTTTGGTTGCGGCATACGTATCATAGGAATTGATACGCACAATCTCCGAAAAGATGTCTGCTGCTGTTGTATAGTCAAGCATGCGGTACATAATGTCAGCATTGGAGCGGAGTTTGAGCAACGAGTCCACCTTAGCAATATTGGCATTATTTTCCACCGTATCCACATCGGAACACTGCTGTGCTACCACGAACCGGTTACGCGCCTCCTCGTAGTTGGCATTCTGGATCTCACGCACACCCATATTGCGGTGAGTACGGTAACAACCTTGGTCCACCAACGAGTTCGGGTCGGAAATCTTGAATGTACGCAACTGCTTGGGCTGCAAGTCCAAGGGGATATCTACAGGGTTATATCCTGGAGCCACCACGGTGATGACACGTCCTCTATAGCGTGGTCCGGCGGGGAACTCGATGAAATAAACCGAGTCTGTGCCCTGAAGCTCCGTGCTGAAAAGATCCACACTCTTATCCATCGTTGAGGAGAAACTCAGCGGGATGGTATGGTTACATCTGATTTCCACGGCGGCCTGCTCGCCTTCGCTCGAATAGACGGCATTGGCTTGCGACAGGTCTTCCACCTCAAGCACTCCCTGTGCGCCAGCCATGGTGGCGATCACGCTGAAGAGCAGTGTTAGTAAGTGTTTCTTTGACATAGTCTATCTTGTTTTAATCATTATTATTATTGAGCGATATCAATTGTCCCATAATCATACTTTCCAGCTTCTGTTGGAGAGAGCATTATATAATGCTCATCTCCATTATATAATATTGGCATGTATTGTTGTGGGGCAGAAGGTGACGGGGCATTTGGATTAATAATATAATATATTCCATCTCCTTTTAAATAAGGTAATACATTCATACCCTCTACAGACAAGAGTTCCATTTCCGTATCCGTAAGAGAATTACCCTGATTCACAATCTTAGCCCAAGCCAAACCCATGGTATGCTCCATATTGAAGGTTATAGTTTTCGTTGCCTTGTCATACGTTCCTAAAGACACCTGAAAATCACTGGCCTTAAAGTTATCCACTGATGCCTGATCATACTGAGTTTCAAAACTAGTAATATACTCAGATAGGAACCCTTGAGCTGTTGTTGGCCACTCATTGAAAGGAATACTATAGGTGTTATATCCAAATGGTGGTGCGGAGTTAGTCTGATATGGATAATAAGCCAGGAAATAATATTGACTAACGTATGGGGCTAGCTCGATATCAGTTGACAAAGCCCAAGTCCCGTCTGCAGTCATTTCGCAGTAAAATTGTTGTTCGACATAAGCTGTATTTGAGCCTTCACCTTTGGATAAAAGATACACTCCCACCATATCTCCTCGAGAGAACCCAACTGGTCCAGGAATGGATCCCAAAGAGGCATCAAGTGGAGCCCAATTTCCTGGGATGATGTCTACACCTATTGGCCTATTATCCATTGTCAGATTAAAGACTGTTGTCTTTCCACCTTCCAAAATGGTCCCTTGTGGAATATAATAGGCAAGGGCATAAACACCTACGCCATAGATAGTCAGCAATTTCTTTTTACTATAGTCACCCGGAATCATCATCGCGGTTAAGGTCAGAATCTGATTTTCCGTATCTATATTTCTAATTGGATCGATGCCACGAACATTATCCAAATTAGTAAAAGTTCCTTGCGTCTCTCCTGCTACTGGTGGCGTAAAATCCGCAGTCAATGGAATACTACCGATAGTATCGTTACCTATGTACGCCCTGACATTTCCTAAATTGGCAGATACAGCATACTTCAGACGAATCTCAACACGAGCAAACTGATGATAGAACGTAACACCACTTGCTTCGCCGTTATAGCGTATGGTTGTCTCTGGACAATAAAGGAAATCATTGTTCAACAACGAATCCTGAGCATAAAGTTCAGAAGGCACATTCAGCTTTGTGGGACATTCAGGAGCATAGGCTTTACCACCCTTATAACACCAGCCTTTTACCGTAAGTTCATCCTGGGTCCAATAGAACGGCTCTGATTCCTTACTGCTTACTGTAGCTGTTGTGAGATCGCTACCAATAACATAGGCTTTCACCTGATCGCCTATCTGCAAGGCAATCGTATCACCAGCGTCCCACGTGCCATCAAAGCTTGCACGCGTACCCGTGCCCTGTCCGACAGACAGGACAAGGGGTTCGCGGCTGTGATTCGTTGAAGCCAGCTCCCGTTCCTCGTTGCACGCCGTCAAGGCGAATGCAACCAGGCCCAAAGCCAATATGTTATATAAATTGAATCTCATTAATCGGTTTCTCCAGAATAATCTTGGCCCTGACTCCATGGTTCGATAGTAGTCGACAAGCTCAATCCCCAAACATTAGCTGTTATATTGAAATTATAAACGTAATGTGATTCAAAAAGCATAACATTACTATCCGAAGGTAGTGTATAGGTCAGTGTACGGCTACTACCGTCATTATAAGTTATGGTAATAGAAAAGAGGGTATTTCCTGGTTCAAACGATTGCGGTGGGATGATAGCACTTCCAGAATAGATTCCATCTTCACGTGTAAGATCGCCGACATTAATGTCTATAGGATCTCCTCCCCATTCCATACTAGGTTGTAAGGGTGATGAAGATATAATACCAAAAAACTGAGCTTCAGGAGATACATTTTTGATTTTAGCCGAAATAGAAGAAATACTATTAACCTGTTCACTTAGCGCTTCTCCAAGTGTCACGTTAAGATTAATTTTTGAGAGCATATGATAGAAGGTCAGTGGCACAGTATTATTTGTACGTGCTATTTCCTGATATCCATTGTCAGTAATACTACCACCAAACATCAAATCACTTGCTTTATATCCAGCTTCAGTACTCTGATCTAGCGCCACTGTAAAAAAGAACTCTGGTTCTTCATCTTCACCAATAAAATTCTCTTCTTTAACAGCACCTGAAGGATAGAAAGCATACAGATTGATGGCACTGCCTGTTCCAGAAGGCCAAAGCTGAGCAGGACTCGTAGTAAGGCCCCCTTGTCCATCAGCAGTATAAACTGCAGGCCGGGTATAAGTCATCTGATCCGCTACATCATAGACGAAAACATCTATTTGTTCGTTAGCAGCAAACTGAGTGCTCTGTATGTCCGAACCAGCACGGGTCATCATCAGATTCTGTGTACAGAGTCTGATTTCTTCATTCCAATCTTTATTGGTATTTTCTTCCTCGTTGCTGCAAGCTGTCAAAGCCAGTACAGCGGCAGCGAAAAACAACATTTTTTTCATATCCTTTATATTTTTATTATTCTGTAACGATAATACATGCCATCAAGGCGAATGCAACCAGCTCCAAAGCCTATATGTTATATTAATTGAATTTGATTTAGTCGGTTTGTCCCGTAATCGTTTGGCCCGTTTCCCAATTTTGAATGACGGTACTCAGACTTAGGCCCCAAACATTTGCAGTAATCGTGAACTCATAGGTCCAACCTGACTCAAACGTTAACCAATAATCCGGTGTAGTATAGGTAAAAGTTCGGCCGTTCAAATTTATCGTGAAAAGCTGAGTGCCACCTTCAAACTCCTGTGGCACAACAATGGCACAGGCTCTGTACAATGTCCCAGTTGTGCCATCACCTACAGCTTCCAGACTTCCCATATTAATGTTGTCAGGTCTACCTTCAGCTGAATAGTACATAGGGAGTTGGATGTTACTAATATTAAACCTGGTAGTGACAAGGACATTATTGATGGATGCCGTAGCACCCTCAAAACTCGTATCACTAAGCCCTACCCCTGGCACAACTTTAAGGATTATTTTTGAGAGCTTATGCACAAAAGTAAGAAGTACAGGGTCGTTGGTACGTGTTATGGGCTGATACAAACGACCTTCAAGATTACCACCCAGCATCAGATCGCTTGCTTTATATCCGGCCTCAGTACTCTGATCCAACTGAACCGTAAAGGCTATTCCAGCAGTGTCTGAAGGTGTAGCTATACCAGAAGGATAGACTCCATATAAATCGATTTGACTATCGGCTCCAGCCGGGAACTGCTGTACAGGGCTGGTTGTGAGATTGCCATTACCATCAGCCGTATAAACGGCAGGTAAGGTTTCATATCCTTCACCATCTTCATGGTTATAAATAAAGATGTCTATTTTCTCATTAGCATCGAACTGTGTATTCTGTATATCCGAGCCTGCGCGAGTCACCCGCAGATACTGAGTAGTCAGTCTGATTTCTCCATTCCAATTGTCATTGGCATTTTCTTCCTCGTTGCTGCAAGCTGCCAAAGCCAGAACAGCAGCAGCGAAAAACAACACTTTTTTCATATCCTTTAGCTTTTATTATTCAGCAACGATATTTTCTCCATTTTCTCCATTACCAGCTCCCCAGTCCTCAATCGTAGAGGTGATGGTAAGACCGGTGCGGTTAATAAGCACAGTATATTTGTATTTGTTACCGGCAACGAACGACTGTGAACCAGCGGCGTTACCTACTACGAACGTATATGAGCCCATTTCTGGAATGGTAAACGTGAAGCTCATTCCTTCTGTGGATTGCGTTGGAAGAATGATAGCCTCAGCCGTTGTGCCGTCATCAGCCATTAACAAGGAAACAGTCGTAGGCTGACCACTAACGGTAATTCCTGATTGCTCGTTCATAATGTCATAGGAACCCGTTGTATACTGGTTGTCTAAAGTGACTGTCATTTGAGCCATTTGGTCTGCTGTAATACCTAATCCCGGACTGATAGCCATCTCAATCCTTGACAGTTTGTGATAGAAGTTCAGGTTGGCTAAAGGACTATCCTTTGTTACTCCCCCTACTGTATTCGATACCAACAGGTCGATAGCCTCCTGATTCTCCTGATTGCTTACATCCACGGGGATAATTCCACCAGAGACGCTGGCGCTGTAGGGATAGTAACCCACTATCGAACGCGCACTGTTATCAGCGGGCAACAAGATGGTTGATGCTTCAGAAGCGGGATCGAAGACACCATTACCAGTAGTCGTGTACTGATAATTGGAGTATTCAGCTGTCGTTCCGTCAAGGGAATACACACCAATAGCATCGCCAGAAGCCCACGCTTCCTTTGAAGCACGTGTCTGAATCTGGCTGACCACCTGCAATGGAGTCCGCTGCGACTGCTGGTTTTCCTGCGCCGGCTCGTCATTATTTCCACAGGCAGCAGAAATGGCCAGAATCAATGCGGCTGCTGCAAATTTTGAAATCTTTCTCATAGGTTTATCTTTTTATGTTTTATTAATCAACGAATATGTATCACACCATTTTCAACGTCATTCCAATTCACGATGGTACCGTTGAACGAACCGTTCACCATGTCCTTTATAAAGATATCAATATCAATATCCATAGGAATGGTGGGACTAGGTACTGGACTCTCAGGAGAAATAGGATAAGTTGTGGAAATAGGTTCCGGTATCACTTTTTCTACCAGAGTGGAGATCGTAATTGTCTGGCCATCCGTAGTCGTCAACTCCAAATTCAAAGTTGTGTTAGTTGTGGGCTGGATGTCGAAAACACGAACGGTAACAGTATAGGCTGGCACCTCCTGATTCTGCAAATCAGGATCAGACCCATGATAGGTCACGGTCGTTGGAGCCAAAGTCAAGTTAATTGACGTCGTCTCGCCTGTCGGTATCTTTTCGTTCATATCCAATGAAGGCACAACGCCACCGAGTTTGCCTACGATACTCTCAATAAGTTTCTCATCGCCTGGCCACATATTGAAGGTGAATTTCAGTTCATGAAGCCATTGGATCATGGGAAGAGAAACTTCTGAGGGAGTTCCACGCACCACGTTTGTTTCCACAACAGGTGACAGATAGAACAGTTCGGGATAGGGATTCAGTGTGCCGTCAGGCATTGCCGTCACCGTAGCTTTTCCTTGCTCGACCTTGATTCCCGGCGGAGTATTATAGGCATACACACTATAGGTTTGAGCCGGAAGACCCTTGAAGGTTATTTCCGTTCCCGTATTGAGTTCTGTCCAGTCCTCATTCAGCATGACACCATGAGGGACAGGAGTAACGCCCTCATCCCAAATAGTACGTACTGTCAGGGAAGAGTGTTTCCATTCAAAGGGGTCAAAGTAATCGGGATCGTCTTCGGGAAGAATATAAAGTTGATCCTTAATACACGATGACATCGCTGTCATGACCATGAATCCTAATAATATGTAATAGAACTTATATTTCATGGCCATCAATGATTAAAGAGTTTATAAACGAGGGCTATCGACACATGGTTGATACCCCAGTAGTTGGTTTCACCGCGCTCTGTGATGTAACGGGTGTCGTCGAGAACCTTGTATTGATCGTACTTGGCATTCGTGCAGCCTAAGCCACCCGTGAAGTCCACGTAGAAACGCTTGTTGCGCAAACGGAGACGATAACCGGCAATAATGCCGCCTCCCAGCAAATCACCCTGACGCGCTTTCTCCTTTGAGAAACCATAGTTGAATTCACCGCCATAGATTCTCATTCCTATATACCACGGCAGTTCTGTGGACATATAGCCCATATAGTGACGTATCTCGCCGGCAAACTCCTTGATGCGGTAACGGTTCCCCTTGAAGCTCCAGCTTGACCAAGTGCCACTGGCAAGAACACTCCATTCCTTTTTCAACTGCCACTCCACACTGCCATCTGCCGTCAAGGTTGCCCACCTGACCAGATTAGCCCTCAGATGAACATTGCCTTCCTTCACCTGCGCAGTGGAAACCATTGCACAAGAGCATAGGAAAACGACGAGTAGCCATTTTCTGCCTATATTCCTTTTTATCCTATTTTCTTTTAGGTTCTTCATAAATCTGGATTAAAGTCACGTGGCAATTGTTTTTTTTAGGATAGTGACTAATTTTCCACAAAGATAATAAAAAAATTAATATAATGATGCTTTTGGAAAAGAAAAATGCACAAAAAACTAAAAATTGTCACAAATACAATAGGAATCTGTTCAAAAAATAATATTTTCGAACAGATTCCTATGCGTTTATAATTGTAGCTTCTTGCCCTTGATTTCCAACCGGGCGAAATCCCTATACCTTATTTATATATAATATAGTGCTGTTTATTTCTTAAAGCAGGGAAGATTTTTCTTTTCCACCAGATATTCACCAATCTGCACAGCATTCAGAGCCGCACCCTTACGGATTTGGTCACCGCTGAGCCAGAAAGTCAGACCATTCTCATCGCTGATATCCTTACGCACACGGCCTACATAGACATCGTCATGGCCTGCTGTCTCCAAAGGCATTGGATAAACGAGGTTTGCCGGATCGTCTTTCAGGGTCACACCGGGAGCGGCAGCAAGTGCCTGCTGGGCCTCTTCAACGCTGATAGGACGCTCTGTCTCGATCCACACACTCTCAGAATGACTGCGAAGAGAAGAAACGCGGACGCACATAGCCGAGCATTTTGCATCGGTGTGCATAATCTTCTGCGTCTCGTTGTACATCTTCATTTCCTCCTTGGTATAGCCGTTGGGCTGGAACACGTCAATCTGGGGAATCACATTATAAGCCAACTGATGAGCGAACTTCTTGACAGTTTTCACTTCACCTTCTTCCACCATCTCCTTATACTGCTGCTGCAGTTCAGCCATGGCAGCGGCTCCGGCACCCGAAGCACTCTGATAGCTGGCCACATGGATACGCTTGATGTGACTGAGCTGCTCAAGGGGTTGCAGACAAACCACCATCATAATGGTCGTACAGTTAGGATTAGCAATGATACCACGAGGACGGTTCAGCGCATCTGCAGCGTTACACTCAGGCACTACGAGGGGCACATCTTCATCCATGCGGAAAGCACTGGAGTTGTCGATCATCACGGCACCGTATTTCGTGATGTCGGCAGCAAATTCCTTACTGGTTCCAGCACCGGCAGAGGTGAATGCGATATCGATATCCTTAAAGTCATCGTTGTGCTGAAGCAGTTTCACTTCAATTTCCTTTCCTTTGAATGTGTATTTTCGGCCTGCAGAACGCTCACTGCCAAACAACACCAACTCATCCATGGGGAAATTTCTCTGATCGAGGATACGCAGGAACTCCTGTCCCACAGCACCACTTGCACCAACAATTGCTACTTTCATTGTCTTTTGTCTTCTAATTTTATAATTCGCGGTGCAAAAGTACAACTTTTCGACGTATTTATTGCAAGATTGACAGAAAAAGTTGTAATTTTGCAGTCAAAAGGTGACAAATCATGCTCAATCTTGGTGCATACTTCCCTATAACAGACCCCACGTGGATTTTCTTCATCGTGCTGTGCATCATCCTGTTAGCACCGATGATTATGAGCAAGCTACGCATTCCGCACATTATCGGAATGGTACTGGCAGGTATCCTCGTAGGTCCTTATGGATTGAACATTTTGGAAAGGGACGCCTCATTTGAGATTTTCGGACAGGTAGGACTCTATTTCATCATGTTCCTCGCGGGACTCGAAATGGATATTGAAGGCACGCGCAAGCATCTGCGGAAGATGGTAATCTTCGGACTGCTCACCTTCTTCATTCCCTTTATCATGGTCTATTACGCTGGCTTCAACTGGCTCCATTACAACAAATTTGCCACATTGTTGCTCTGCTGTATCCTGTCGTCCAACACCTTGATTGCCTATCCCATTGTAACGAAATACGGTTTGCAGCGCCATCGCTCTGTCACACTCTCTGTAGGAGCCTCTATGATTGCGTTGACCATGGCGCTGGTTAATCTTTCGTTTATCGTAGGTGCCATTCATGTTCTGGGAAATTCGGGGCATTCACCCTCCATTCTGACTACATTCATTCTTCCACTTCTGAAGTTGGGAATCTATCTGGCGGGAATGATTTTCATTGTGCCCAGAGTGTCGCGCTGGTTCCTACAGCATTACAGCGATGCCGTCACACAGTTTATCTTCATCCTTTCGGTCCTGTTTCTGAGTGCGGCTATCACCACATTTATAGGTTTGGAAGGTGTGCTTGGTGCTTTCTTTGCCGGACTGACACTCAATCGTTATATCCCGCGTCTTTCCCCATTGATGGGACGATTGGAGTTTATCGGTAATGCCATCTTCATCCCCTATTTCCTGATTGGTGTGGGAATGCTTATCAACGTAGGCGTACTTTTCGAAGGCTGGCACACCATCTATGTGATTATTATCATGGTTGTCATGGGTACTGTCGGCAAGATGATTGCCGGCTATGTAGCTGGATTTATCTTCCGTCTGCCCATCTCTTCTGCGCACATGATGTTCGGCTTGACTTCCGCCCACGCAGCTGGTTCTATTGCCATTGTGATGGTGGGTATGAAACTCAGTATCGGAGACGGGAACTATCTGGTGGACGCTGATATGCTTAACGGTGTGGTGATGATGATTCTCTTCACATGTGTCATTTCTTCATTGATGACAGAGTTCGCTTCCCAAAAGATTGCTCTTAAAGATAATGTCATCCACGAAGATGAAAAGGTGGGTGACGATGAGAAAATACTGCTCCCGCTGAAATATCAAGGAAGCATGAACACATTGGTGAGCTTGGCTATATTGATGCGCAATGAGGCTCTGAATCGTGGAATAATCGGACTCAATGTGGTGCTCGACGATGATAATGTGCAAAAAAATCAAGCCTTAGGCCGTCAGCTGCTGGAACAGGCCACGAAGGCGGCATCGGATGCAAACGTACGTATGCAGACCCAGAGCCGCATTGCCACAAATATTGCGAACGGCATCATGCATGCTTTCAAGGAGTACGAGGCCAGCGAAATCATCATCGGCCTTCATGAGCCTAAGAATGAAAGGGATTCTTTCTGGGGGATTTTCACCGAGAATCTCTTCACAGAACTGAACCGTCAGATCATCATAGCAAAGGTGGTTCAGCCCCTCAATACAATCCGCCGCATACAAGTGGCAGTGCCCTCAAGAGCGGAATTTGAGCCTGGTTTCCATCGCTGGATTGACCGTTTGGCAAGATTAGCGGGCAATTTGGACTGCCGCATACAGTTCCATGGACGTCAGGACACGCTGGGACTCATCAATCAGCATATTCAGAATGTGTATCCTGACATACGCGTTGACTACCATCTGATGCAACACTGGAACCAACTGCCTGAACTGGCACAGAAAATCAATGAAGACCACCTTTTCGTTGTCATCACAGCCCGTAAGGGAACCGTGAGTTACAAGAGTGTCTTCGACAAGCTCCCATCCGAGTTGCAGCGCTTCTATCAACGGCAGAACCTGATGATTATCTTCCCCGACCAGTATGGAGAGCCTATGAACGTCATGAGTTTCGCTGCACCACAGAAGCGTGAAGAAATCAGTGCCTACGCCATTCTCCGCGATTGGCTAAAGAAAAAGCAAAGCTAATATAATAAAATATATAGTACACGGAGACACAAAGATATATCATTTCGCATCAATTACAATAATAAATCTTCCTGTATCTGTGTCTCTGTCTTTGTGCACAAAATATAACTTTCTGGAATATGATACATATAAAAGATATAAAGAAGAGCTTCGGCTCACTACAGGTGCTGAAAGGCATCTCGCTCGACATTGAAAAAGGAGAGATCGTCAGTATCGTCGGTCCCTCCGGAGCCGGTAAGACGACACTCCTGCAAATCATCGGGACCCTCGACAAACCCGATAGCGGTACCGTTTGTGTCGATAACATCGACACAACTACCCTCTCGCAGAAAGCACTCTCCGATTTCCGCAACCACCACATAGGCTTCGTTTTCCAGTTTCACCAGTTGCTGCCGGAGTTTACAGCGTTGGAAAACATTATGATTCCCGCCTATATTGCAGGCAAAAGCAATAGGGAAGCAAAGCACCGTGCTGAGGAACTCCTGGCCTTTATGGGCCTTACCGACCGCGCCCATCACAAGCCCGCTGAACTTTCCGGCGGTGAGAAACAGCGCGTAGCCGTAGCCCGCGCTTTGATGAATAACCCGGCAGTCATCCTGGCTGATGAACCCTCCGGCAGTCTTGACTCCAAGAACAAAGGTGAACTCCACCAGCTATTCTTCGACCTGCGGGACAAATTCGGACAAACCTTCGTCATTGTTACCCACGATGAAGAACTGGCAGCCATCACCGACCGCACCATTCATCTCCGGGACGGTCTTGTGGTAGAACCAGAATCTAAAGAAACAGAGGAAGTAGCTTCCCCAAAAGAAAAGTTTGCTCAAGAAACAGAACCCGAACAAGAAGAGGATACTGCACAAGAAACAGAACCCAAACAAGAGCTTTAAGCATTGCCTTGTTTCTACGGCATTCTTACATTGCTTCTACGCCATTCTTACGCTGCTTCCACGGCATTCTTACGTTGCTTCTACGGCATTTAAGCAAGGCTTCTATGGCAAAGAGATAATGAACACCTGAAAAACAAACTGTTGCAATAGTATAAAGAAAGGCCCAGAACAATCGTTCCAGGCCTTACTTTTTATTATAAGCGGTTATTTACCGCTGCTTTTTAGTTTGCAATACAGATAGATACACGGTTCAGATCGTTCTCCTCGAACGGCTGTACCTTATCACCGTAAGAATCATAAGTGATACGGCTCTCGTCGATACCAAACTGCTCCTTCAGCGTCTTCACAACGATGTCAGCACGCTGTGCAGCCAGACGAGCATTGATGCGAGCGTTACCTGTACCCTTATCAGCATAGCCGCTTACAACAACCTTTGCCTCAGGATACTTCTTCAGGTATTCAGCAATCTCTTCCACCTTACGCATCTCGTTGTCAGAGATGGTATAAGAATTGATGGTGAAGAATACGTCACGACGCATTTCCTTCTTCACTTCGATTGGCTTATCCTCAACATACTTGTAGATTGTGTCATAAACCACTACGTCACGATAGATATCCTTGGTCTCGGTAGTCTTGGTCTTACCCAAGTTGATGCGCAGACCTGCGAGTGCATTGAAGTACCAGTCGGGGTTGTCAGCCTTCTTTGAGTTGTACTTGTCACCCAGGATGTTGGCGTTACCCTCGAGCAGGAGGCTAACAGCGTCGCTCAGACGGAAACCGAGCTGCAGACCACCACGTCCGAAAGGACGAACCTTTGTGCCGTCCCAGAGATACTCAAGGAGGTAGTTGTCAAGCTGCTTTACATTAGCGCCGATAGCATTAGCCTCGTCGTTCTTCCAGCCGATGTTGGCACCACCACCAACGAACAGCACTACAGAAAGTAAGCGCTTGGGATTCCAACCGCCAAAAGCATTTGTCAGGTCGAACATCAAATCAATACCAGGAGCTACATAGTTCCACTTGTAGTCGTTGGTATAAGGAGCAGAATTTGCTGTTGCACAGAAACCGTTCCAACCGCCCTTACTCTGCCATCCATTAGCCTGGAGACGGGCAGCGAACCAAGGATTGAACTGATAACCAATACCAAGCTGAACATTGGGAGAAATCAGCTTGTCAAACTTAGCCTCACCCAGAGTGTACTGCGCACCACCCTGCAGGGTAAGGAACGCATGACTCTTAAAGTGGTCAATACTCTCCTGGTGGTCAAGCTCTTGAACAGTACGCTGATCAACGCGGTCAACCACCTTCTTCGTCTGTGCAGTAGCGCTCAAGCTCGCGAATGCAAGAGCGGCTACCAGATACGTTTTTAAACTTCTCATAATTTTAAATATTTAAAATGAATAATATAATATATGTCGCATTAATTTTTTGTTCTGACTGGTCGGATCACAGCACCCCAGTACCTGTAAAACTTATTAGGCTGGGAGTCTTTCGGATTACCGTTAATATCCAAATTATAGGAATAGGCATAAGAGTCAGGAATAGGATCCGAAGTGGGAAGCGTAAAGAGCGTTCCAGCCCAGTAACGGGCTTTGGTACTTTCATAGCTCGGTGACTCACTAGAAGACGTGTAGTAACCCGTCATTGGCAGGTAGATAACTTTTCCAGAAGGACCTTTCACCTCAAAACACTGTACACCGCTGAGTGTAACAACCGTCCAGGTACATTGTTCACAAAGTTCCTGGAAATCGTAATAGGTAGGCATATGCCACTTTCCACCCCACGCTGCCTTTACAGCATCATATTCAGTATCACTAATCACATGGCCAATGTCAGTAAAACCATCTGAATTGGCATCGTAATACTCATATTCCTCTTTCTTAAAACTGGTCTTCGGCTTGGTCTCACCCCATGCATAGTACTTACCAATGCCCGTTGACTTTGTTGCACCAAGATTTACTGATGACCACAGCGAACTCAATCCGAGATCCACCGCATATTTGTCATAGGCATTGGAAGAAGCGCCGCCGCCAGGTATACTGCCATCATCATAAACAGGACGGATATGCAGATGAAGTGCCTTGTTAGTATTCGTAATCACAGCATACTGTGTTGAACTGTAAACAGCTAGCTCATAGGGATGAAGGGCATCATCCTGCTCACCGGTCCAATAACAGCTGTAGTTTTCGTAACTGACGACACCATTATTCTTGTAACCGCCTTTAGGCAGGAAGATGGTCTGACCGTTCAAAGTCAGGTTATAGCCTGCGACACCGTTCTTGGTAACGGCTGTCCTCTTGCATTTATCCAACAACTCCTTCACCTCTTCAGCGGTAGGCAAACGCCAGCCCTCTCCCCAGTTCTGGGTAGCAATATCCAAGCTGGTGCCACAGATACTGGGTTTGGTGTATCCGTTGGCATACTCGGAACTAATCGTAGATGTCTTCTCACCTGTTGGATCACCCCATCCATACCAGTCACCTGAATCATATTCGGAAGAGGCACCCATGTTCCACTTCGCCCATTTCACGCTCAAGCCAAGGTCAACAGCCTCAGGAATGGGGAACTTCGCATCTGTCGTAATCGTAAAGACCTCACTCTCTGTATAATTGCCTTCTGTAATAGCATAAGCCTTGAAATAATAGGTTGTATTGGGCTCCAAACCTGTCACTTTGATAGTCTCTGCCTCTTTGGGTTCACCGGAAACTTTCACCTTACTATTTCCCTGCACATCAAGTGTAGCTTCAGAAGTAGCATATGCCACACCATATTCAGAGACGAAACTTAACGAGCCTGTGAAGTTAAGTGGGAAAGTGGCACTCGTCTTGTCTTTCTTAACATTAGCCTCATCGAAAGATACCTCTACCTTCTGCCGATAGTCACCATAGACAGGACGGATAGCCAGACCGGTAGAACGAAGCATCTCCGTCGTGTTCCTACCAGACTCACGGATACTGAGCATCACAGCATTATCTTTATTCTCTGCCAATATACCAGACCAATAGAAACCTATATTCTTGTCTGTAACATCATCATCACTACCTTCACGCTTGCCTGTCAATGGAAGGAAGATACTATTTTCATTTTTTCGTGACTTGACCAAATAGCCTCTCGCATCACCTTCGTGTACATATGTCCAATCACAAGAATCAACCAATTCTTGAATTTCTCCCTCAGTAGGCATACGCCACTGATCTTCCCACATGACTTTAGCCAAGTCATTTTCTGTATTGATGATATTACCTTTGGGATTAAGTGTAGGATAATATTCCAAAGATAGGGAGCGGTTTAAACCAGTTGCATCACCCCATCCTACCAGATAACCAACGCTTAAGGAATCGGTCGCACCAACATTAAAAGAGGCCCATTTTACACTAAGTCCTAAATCCACGGGCTTTGAAATAATGTCTGCCTTCAAAGAATCATCTTCATCATAACCAAAAGTTATGCTATCCACCTGCCAAATATTAAAACTTTGACGGGTGCCATCAATGAGATTTATATATACTTTACGCTGTTTGGCTGCCGGTGCTTTCAACTGTCCATAACTTGAAAGCATCGAAGCGAGGAACAACAGTAAAAGTGTCAGTTTCTTCATTTCTTGATAAACTTATATGTTTGTTTTGGTGTTACAACTATATAGGCTCCATGAGGCAATGATGCCAGATGGAGAGTGATTTCAACTCCAGATTGTTCCATGGGAACAGTAAAATGTTTGCCGTCGAGTGAACTGATAAAGACACCTTTGGCAGAAGCCAAACCCGAAATACGAATGGTATTGGCATTGACGAATGTGAAGGAGAAAGCTGTTGCTGCTCCCTCTTCAGCAATTGAAGAAGGAATAGGATCAGGATCAGCAGGCTTTTCCATCATAAAAGCAAACTTCCTTACTTCATCATAGGTGAATTCCAACTCACTAGTGGATATTGAGATGACATCCGGAGATAGAGTAATCTTCGGATTCTGATTGAGATCCACATAAATGGAATCTCCGTCCTCCTGAACAATCAATAACACACTCTCCTGATTGTCGGCCTTTACAGGGGCGGCAACCAGCAGAATGCCAAGTAAGAGTGCACATAAAAGACTCGTGCGAGTATTCATGTCGTATTTTTATTTATTAGCTACTAAGTTACTTTTCAACACAATCTCCTCAGGACCTCCCTTGGAGTTGGTGAATAACTTGACTGTGGAGAAATGCTCTCCGGGCTTAAAGCCGTGATAATCTACCTTAATGCTGATGGTCATCGACTCGCCGCCTTTCAGCGAATCAGCGGGAAGAGTCACCGTCGTGCAGTTGCAATCAGTGAATACCGGACGGAAGCGAAGTGTCTCATCTCCTGAATTCTCACACTGGATGTCAACCTGTTGAGGACCGTCCATCACACGCACCGTGCCAAAATCAACCTCATGCTTATCTATCTTCAGCATGGCCGGGTCATTCTGACAACCACAAATCATCAAAATGGTAACCAGCAGGGGCAAAGCCCACTTTTTCAGCATCTTATTCTTGTTTATAGACATCTTCTACACCTTCAGCGTGCTTGTCGCGTATGGTGAGATACCATTTCCCGTCTTTTACAACAGGATTAAGTGAAAGCGAAGTGACGCCAATGCCCTGCTCGAGGTTACCGTTAGGAACCATCTGAACGTAGAAGGCCACATCATTATTCTTGTCGCTATTGAGTATGAAACTCTTGAGCTTGCAACCATAATTCGGCATCATCGACATAGCCTTCTTGTAACCAGCCTTTTCCTTGTCGCTCAGCGGGAATACGCTATCATTCTTCACTTTGTAGAGCATGTCTGCCGTACGGTCATAATCCTTCTGGGCAAAACCTGCGATATAGTCATCCACCAACTGCATGATACGGGCTGTATCCTCGTGGGTATAGTTCATAGAAGCCGGACGAATAAATTCGCTTTGACGCTTCACATTGGTTTTCTTATGTCCACATGAGGCCACCAGACAAAGCATCAGAATGGCAATGATGACGTTAATTTTGTTGTACATTTTGTTCTATTTGAGAAAAAGGGGAGGAGTTGACAACCCCTCCCCTTTTGTATAGATTTATATTCTTTTCAATTAGTTCTGCTTAGCATTATGGTGAGTTCTGTTAACCTTAACAGTTGCCAGACCATAGATGTTACCCCAGATGTATTCAACACGGATAGGAATCTCGAGTTCGAATGTCTGTACGGTAGAGCTAATGTTCTTGTAGATCAACTCGCCATTGTTCTCAGAAGAGTAAACGAAGTCGAGCTGGCTGGTAATCTTATTGAGCTGCTCCATACCCTTGTTGTCAAGGTTAGCCTTCACAGCGTCAATGTTACTCAGAGCCTCACCGTCACCGAGCTTAACCTCAGCGTCACCTACGAACACACCCTTAATTCCATAATAGGTGTAGTAAGATCCACCAGGATTAGCACCCTTCCAAGCATCACGCCAATCCTTGAAGCTAATGAGATCGAGCAGCTTGATAACCTGCATCTGATCAGTAGAAGCATCCTCAATTTCCTTCTGCTTGTTAATCACGTCGATTGGACGGAGGAAGCGTACATTGAAGGTATTGTTGCTCAGCTTCAGAGTCTGGCACTCGCTCTTACCCAGAACACCGATAACGGCAGTCAGAGTCTTGTTGAGAACCTCGTCATTCTTGTTATTGAACTCACTGTGAGAAGCATAGTTCAGCAGAGCCTCAGCAGCGGTAGTGTGCTGATAAACAACCTGCGTGTAGTCAGCCTCATCAGGCTCACCAGCCTTGCTCTCGTCAATCAGAACGAGCTTAGCAACAGCCTCAGGAAGCTTAGCACCTGTCTTAGCAGTCAGAGTCTTGCCTTCGTCAGTTACGCCCAGAGTATACTCCTTACCGTCGTTACCCATGAACTTCTTACCAACGTTAGACTGATCAAATACGAGTGAGTATGTCCAAGCAGTAGCATTGAAGCCTTCCTGATCACTCTTCACCATAGAAGCGATGATAACATCATTGCCACGGAACTCGCTAGAGAACAGGTTGGTCAGAGAGTCAGCGTCAGCACGGAGCTCATCCTCAACTGCAGGAACGTTAGCGTGAATTTCGTAAGTAACGTCGTTCTTAGAAACGTCTGCGGTCTCAGCAGTGTTCTTGTTGTACCAGTACTTTTCAATCTTCTGGTTAGCCCAGTCGATAGTAGCGCTATACTGTGGCATTGGCTTGAAGGTCACCTTAGTAGTGAATATTACATAGATGTCGCTGTAACCATCAGTGTTAGGCTTATACTTGTAAGCACGCTCGATTGCAAATGTCTTCTCGGCAGTCTTCGGAGTCCACTGAGCATAGAGAGCATCGATGTCTTCGCCTGTGAGCTCATAAATCAAAGTACTTGACTGAGTGTGAGTTTCGCCAGAGAGGTCAGGAGTATTGGTCAGCGTACCGATAATCTCATCCGGAGCGCACTCTACCCACTTGCCATCCTTCTTGATGAACTGAGTATAATTAGCATCGCCGTCACCTACGGGCTCTTCCTCATAGATAGCCTCGAAGTCCTCACGAGCCATGTCCACAAGCTTGTACAGGTCATACTCGGTCTGGTACCAAGTGGTCTTGTAAACCTCGTAGCCTTCGCCCTCGAAGTTACACTCGTCGATATAGCTGTTGCCTGCACCGTTATAGGTAATCTCCTTGAAGTTATCAGGACGAATAGTACCCTCACGTGAAATTCTGATACGGATATAACCGTAGTCAAGGATCTTGCCATACTTATCAAGCAGAGATACGCGAACAACAGGAGTACGACCAACGGTCTGGAGGCCCTGCTCAGCACCATAAGCCTGCTGCTTACCAGTGCCCTGCTCAACCATCTGAGGACGGAATGTGTAACCATCTTCGGGGTTGATAGCTGCGTGTGCAGACTCAGAAGTTTCGTTGTCACCAATCCAGAGACCGGTCAACTCGAACTTGTAAGTAAAGCCATATTCCTTCATCTTGTCAGCAGGAATAACCTCGTGCTGGCCAGCGATGTTGTCCCAGTGAGCCTCAACGAGCTTGCGGAGGTCGAGGGTCTCGTCATAGTTACAGGTATCCTGAGCCTCGAATACAGCAGCCTCGTGTACGGTAGCCATCAGGTGCAGGCTGTCCTCACCCTCATTCAGTGGGCAATAGCCGCAGTGTACATTCTTAACACCAGTGAAAGGAATACCCTCAGCAAGTTTCTTATGAGACAGACGTACATTGCTGTAGATGTCAGCATACAGAGTAGCATAGTCAGAAGTGATCAGAGTATCCTCCTTAGCATTGTCACCCTGGAGGGCAACCTGTGTTGCGAAGATAGTAATCATTGGCTGCTCAGTAGAAGCCTCAGCACCCTGCTCTGGCATAATAATGCTCTGCAGACCCTTGAGCACGCTCTTAATCTTATCAGGATTCTTAACATCAAGCTGTACGCTCAAGATGCCGTCCTTAACCTTATAGATGCTCTTGCCATCCTTATCCTTCTTAGTTGTGATCTGAGCCTCAGAAGCACGAGTCAGAACGTAAGGTTTGTCAGCGTCGATAACCTGAACATCATTGAAGTCCTCAACGATAACGTCAGAAGGATTCAGGTGATAGTTTGCCCAGAGGTCCATCACGCTTGTGTACTGAGTGCTGTCATAGCGGCCATCCTTATGGTCGGTGCGAGCACCAGCCTCCATCAAAGCATCGTCAGAAACCTTATCATCAAATGCCTTGCTGCCATACTCATAACCGCGAGCTTCCTTCTTGTCATAAGCGGTCTCAGCCAAAGTGTACTGGAAAGCCTCGAGATAGTTGAAGCTTGTAGCCTCAACTCCCCAATAGTATGCATCGGGAATGAATACCAGGCTACGCAGACGCTGCTGAACGAGAACGTTAAGAACGTTGATGCAATCGAAAGCCTCGTTGATCTTATCAGACATCTCCTTCATCTTACCCTTAATCTCAGCAATGGCACTAGCGTTGTTGCCGATTGAAGTGCGGAGCTCTTGGAGCTGGCTCTTAATGCTGGAAAGTCTCTCTTCGAGAGTTGGGTCGATTTCCTTGAAGTTGTCAACAAATGCCTGGATAGCAGAGATCTGCGACTGCAAGTCAGCATCAACAGCCTTACGAGCTGTTTCCTCATTGCTAAGACCAGTCTTGAGTTCGTCAATAGCTTGCAAAGCATTACCGAGGCCAGTCTTAACAGACTCCATCTGTCCATAGAGATCAGTAATGGCCTCTTTGTAAGTCTTGCCATCAAGCTCACCACCGATGATACGGTTGAGTTCTGCCAAAGCACCCTCAGCATTTCCCAGACGGGTTTCGAGTCCAGCGATCAAACCTTCAAGACGCTGAATCTCATTCTTGCGGGCTGTCTCTTCATCAGAGATCTTGCCATTCAACTCGTCAACTGCATTCTTCAGCTCAGTCTTGGTTGCATGAGTAGCAGCTTCGTTCTGCAAAGCTGTAATCTTACCCTGAGCGTCAGCAAGCTGAGCAGAAAGGGCGTTAATCTGGTTAGTCAGATCTGTCTTAGCCTGCTCAAGAGCGGCCTTGTCAGCCTGAATCAGCGCCTTAAGGTCATTGATTTCGTCATCATAGTCCTTACAAGACGTAACCGTACTTGTAGCAGCAAAAGCAAATGCTACTAAAAGCAAAGCACTTAAAATTTTCTTTTTCATTAGACTAAAAATTAAATTAAACTTAATATATATATATTCTTAAATTCTCTCACAACAAAGTACTCTCCGATTGGGGAGAATACAGTAATTTTGTGCAAATATACGCTTAATTCTTATATTGCGCAAACAAACTCCAATATTTTTTCACAAAAAGAAGAAATTTTAACATTTCGGCTGCTTCTCGTTTAAAATAAGGGGTTTTGCACGTTTCCAACTACTGCATATAAGAGATTTGCACTCGCGCCATTATACCTTATTAATATATACGCGCGCGTAATGGTAGTTTCAAGACATCTCTCATAGGCAAAGCGGATTAAGGGTTAATGAATCTTTTATCATAATCATATACGTAATTTTTAAAAATCAGTGCAAAAGTAGTTTTTTTTTGGTTATAATCCAAATTTTTGCCTAAAAAATTCAGTGAATATGTTAAATATTATACCTTTCTGGCAATTTTATCGGAGATTCTTGCTCAAAACGACGCTCAGGGGTGCTAAGTGCCGATAAACAAAGGGACTGCGAATTGCACACTTTTCCAAATTATGTGCTTTTTTATCGCTCCCTTGTGATTAAGGCCTAATTACTTTCCTTTTTTGTCAATTTCGGCAAGTGATTAGACCCTAATCACTCCCGAAAAGTGACGAAAAAAATGCTGAGCTTTAAAACTCAGCATTTTTGGGTGTGCGTGGGAAGGGAATCACGTCACGGATATTCTGCATGCCAGTGACGAAAAGAATGAGGCGCTCGAAGCCGAGACCGAAGCCTGCATGCGGGCAACTGCCGTACTTGCGGGTATCGAGATACCACCAGAGTTTGTCAGTCTCCATCTGGCGGCTCTCAATCTCAGCCATCAGTTTTTCAAAACTCTCCTCACGCACACTTCCGCCGATAATCTCACCAATCTGCGGGAAGAGCACATCGGTGCCCTGCATGGTGCGTCCGGGAGCCACACAGCCCTGATAACCTACAGATCCTTCGCCCTGCATCTCATTCTGCTTCATATAGAAAGCCTTGATGCTGGCAGGATAGTCGGTCATGATGACGGGCTTCTTGAAATATTCCTCCACGAGATAGCGCTCATGTTCAGAGGCAAGGTCGTCACCCCATTCACAAGGATATTCAAATTTCTTACCATTCTTGATGGCTTCCTGCAGGATTTCAATACCCTGTGTGTAAGGCAGACGGACAAAGCTGTCCTTCAGAACACCTTCCAGACGGGCAATCAGTCCCTTATCAATCATCTTGTTGAGGAACTCCAGGTCGTCCTTGCAGTTGGCAAGTGCCCATTTCACACAGTATTTGATGAAATCTTCCTCCAAATCCATCAGGCCCTGCTGGTCGAGGAAAGCCACCTCCGGTTCAATCATCCAGAACTCTGCCAGATGGCGAGGGGTATTACTGTTCTCAGCACGGAAAGTAGGACCAAAGGTGTAGATGGCACCTAAAGCCGTGGCACCCAGTTCTCCTTCCAACTGTCCGGAGACGGTCAGGGAAGTCTGTTCACCAAAGAAGTCATCATCATAGATGATTTTTCCTGCCTCATCCTTTTTCAGGTCATAGAGGTTCTTGGTAGTTACCTGGAACATATTGCCGGCTCCCTCACAGTCGCTGGCAGTAATCAGCGGCGTATGGAAATAGAAGAAACCATGCTCATGGAAATAAGTGTGGATGGCCATTGCCATATTGTGACGGATACGCATCACAGCACCGAAAGTGTTGGTACGCAGGCGCAAATGAGCATACTGACGCATATACTCAAAGCTCTGGCCCTTCTTCTGCATAGGATAATCGGCGCCGCAAGTGCCATAGATTTCAATGCTTTCGCCCTGAATCTCACTGGCCTGACCCTGGGCGGGACTTTCCACAAGGGTACCGACTGCACAGATGCAGGAACCTGTCGTGATGAGTTTCAATTTCTCTTCGCCAATGGCAGCAGGGTCAACGACCACCTGCACGTTCTTGATGGTAGAGCCATCGTTGAGGGCAATAAAGTCAACGGCTTTGGAACTGCGATGCGTACGCACCCAGCCTTTCACGCAAACTTTCTTGCCATATTCTGTGTCCTTCAGGACATCAATGACTTTTGTTCTGTTCATAATATGAGGCCCACCCTCTACACCTCCCTATATGGAGGGGAGTCAAATGACTCAGATGCGGACGATGAGCATTATAAATTATTAAATATGATTATATATCTTTTCCAACCTATTATAAGGTGTAGAGACACATCCTTTCCCTCCCTGCAGGGAGGGGTTAGGAATGGTTCTTTTATTCAAAGGCACCCATGCGGAGCATATCCACTTCCTTCTCGGTGAGGAAGCGCCAGTCGCCACGACGGAGGTTCTTCTTGGTGAGACCAGCAAACTGTACGCGGTCGAGCTTCACCACACGATAGCCAAGGCTCTCGAAGATACGACGCACGATGCGGTTCTTACCAGAATGAATCTCTATGCCCACCTGACTCTTGTCAGCCTCATTGGCATATTCAATGGCATCAGCATGCACCTCGCCATCCTCCAGCTCAATGCCTTCAGCAATCTGCTGCATATCGGAAGCGGCTACATTCTTATCGAGATAAACGTGATAAACCTTCTTCTTCAGGAATTTGGGATGCGTAAGCTTGGAAGCAAGGTCACCGTCGTTGGTCAGCAGGAGCACACCCGTGGTATTGCGGTCGAGACGACCTACCGGATAGATGCGTTCGGGACAAACATTCTTCACGAGATCCATCACGGTCTTGCGCTGCTGGGGATCATCGCTGGTTGTCACATAATCCTTGGGTTTGTTGAGCAGCACGTAGACTTTCTTTTCCAGAGTTACGGGCTGATCATGGAATTTAACCTCATCCGTGCGGAGCACCTTGGTGCCGAGTTCGGTTACAACCTCACCGTTCACGGTCACCACACCAGCCTGAATGAACTCATCTGCCTCACGACGGCTGCAAACACCGGCGTTGGCAAGGAACTTGTTCAGACGAACGGGCTCGTTGGGATCGAAGTTCTCCTCCTTGTACTCAATACGCTTTTTCAGTGAATACTTGGCATTGGGATCATAACCGCCGCGCTGCTGACCATAGCCGCCGCGCTGCTGACCATAACCACCACGCTGCTGACCATAACCGCCACGCTGCTGACCATAGCCACCGCGCTGCTGACCATAGCCACCACGCTGCTGACCATAGCCGCCACGGTTATTATTGTAGCCACCACGGGGCTGATAGCCACCCTGCTGCTGACGTGGCTGATAACCACCCTGCTGCTGACGTGGCTGATAACCACCCTGGTCGCCATCATTATTATATCGGGGACGATAGCCACCCTGCTGTTGGCGGGGCTGATAACCACCTTCCTCATTGTTGTAGTTGGGACGATAGCCACCCTGCTGACGAGGCTGATAACCGCCACGAGGCTGATAGCCACCCTGCTGACGAGGCTGGTAGCCGCTACGAGGCTGATAACTGCGCTGCTGGGGAGCCTCCGACTGGAGATTGGCACCAAAGCCCTCCGGACGGAAACCGCCTTCACTTTCATTGTTGTTCGTTCTTGGAGTGTAAGCACGTTGTGCATGGATACGGGGACGTGGAGACCGTCCCTGCTGGGGTCGATAGTTGGAATAAGATGAGCGATAACCTTCCCGGCCATTCTCATTGTTCTGCTCAGCAGACATTCCCTCGGTTTTGTTCTCTAAATCTTCAGACATGTTCGTTTACTTTTAAATAATTGATACTCTAATATATAAAACTCTGATGGACCTAATCACTTAGGCCAAGGATTTTTATGATTTTCTTAAATACCGGTATAATTGCTTGGCGTGATAGCCATGAGCTCTGCCTTTACGCTGTCGCTGACCTCCAACTGCTGGATAAACTCATGGATCGTCTCTTCCGTCATATGCTTGTTGGTACGGGTCAGGGCCTTCAATGCTTCATAGGGATGCGGATAGGCCTCACGACGGAGAATGGTCTGGATGGCTTCAGCCACGACAGCCCATGTGTTTTCAAGATCCTGCTGCAACTTCTCTTCATTGAGAATCAGTTTGCGCAAGCCTTTCAGTGTGCTCTGAATGGCAATGACACTATGACCAAGAGGCACACCGATGTTGCGGAGCACTGTGGAATCAGTCAGGTCGCGCTGCAAACGGCTGATGGGCAACTTCTGCGACAAGAACTGCAGAATAGCATTGGCCATACCCAGATTGCCTTCGGAATTCTCGTAGTCAATGGGATTGACTTTATGAGGCATGGCACTGGAGCCCACCTCGCCGGCCTTGATTTTCTGCTTGAAATACTCCATAGAGATATACATCCAGAAATCGCGGTCGAGATCAATAATAATGGTATTGATACGGCGGATGGCATCGAAAACGGCCCCCATCTGATCATAATTACTGATCTGGGTGGTGTACTGCTCACGCTGCAAACCCAATTTTTCGCTGACAAACCTGTTGCCGAATTCCTTCCAGTCGTATGTAGGATAGGCCACACGATGCGCATTGAAGTTTCCAGTAGCACCGCCAAACTTCGCTGTCATGGGAACCTGCGTCAGCGACTTCAGCTGCTCCTGCAGGCGATAGGCAAACACCATGATTTCTTTTCCCAAACGGGTAGGAGAAGCTGGCTGGCCATGCGTTTTAGCCAACATAGGCACATCCTTCCATTCCTCGGCATAATCCGTCAGCTGCTGAATCAGCTCTTCAACCTGAGGAATGAAGACATCTGCCAAAGCTTCTTTAATAGAAAGAGGAACACTAGTGTTGTTGATATCTTGAGAGGTGAGTCCGAAATGGATGAACTCCTGGTATTCAGTGATGGATTTCGGGGTTGGATTTGCAGCCAACTCTTCATCAATCTTGGCAAATTGCTCCTTGATGAAATATTCCACAGCCTTCACGTCGTGGTTAGTCGTCTTCTCAATATCTTTTACCCGCTGAGCATCCTGCTCAGAAAACTGAATATAGATATTGCGCAAACGAGGAAACAGGCTCTGGTCGAATGACTGGAGCTGCGGAAGCGGGAGTTCACAAAGTGTAATGAAATACTCAATCTCTACACGAACGCGGTAGCGGATAAGAGCATATTCAGAAAAATAATCGGCCAACTTCTCAGTCTTGCCTCTATAACGCCCATCGACAGGTGAAATGGCAGTCAGCAAATCTAAATTCATATCACTGAAATATCAACTAATACGTATTACTTGTGTCTATTTTCTCTAACGTTCGGCAAAAGTACAAAGTTTTTTCGAGACTACATAAATTATTCCCTTAATAAAACAAAAATCCCCACAACTCTTGAGCTGCAGGGATGCTGGTGGGCGTTGACGGATTCGAACCGCCGACCCTCTGCTTGTAAGGCAGATGCTCTAAACCAGCTGAGCTAAACGCCCGTTGTTTTTAAAAGCGCTGCAAAGGTACGGAGTTTTTTTGAAACTGCCAAACTTTTTGCGAAAAATTTTTAGAGAGAATGAAAGAACGGGGGAAAGAGTGAACGAGATGACCATTCTCGTTCCTACTTTCTCCCGCTCCTTCGCTCTTCGGAATTGCCTATAGTTTATAGAGGTCGTTAGCGGCAATCAAGTCCACCTTCTTGGCCTCCAAAATCTTTTCACATGCATCCAGATCGGTAGGACGGATCACGATATGGGCTATGTTACCGGCGGCAAATGAATACAGATATTCAATGAAAACGCCCGAATCGGACAGATACTGCAATACCACGGCCAAAGCGCCACTTGTGTTGGGGCAATTCAAAGCAATGACATCGGTCAGCTTCACGGCAAAGCCGGCAGCCTTCAGCACATCATAAGCCTTCTCCGGCTCAGAGACGATGCAGCGGAGAATACCAAAGTCACTGTTGTCTGCAATACTCATGGCAGACAGGTTAATACCAGCTTTTCCCAGTTCGGTGGTCACTTCGGTCAAGCGTCCACTCTTGTTCTCAAGGAATACGGATAATTGTTTTGCTTTCATATTGTTGTTAGTTAAGGAAATCGGACTATTTAAACTGTCGCTTGTCAATGACACGGCGAGCCTTGCCCGTACTGCGCTCAATGCTCTTTGGTTCACTCAGGCGAACCTTGAAGCCCAGACCGATCACACTGCGGAGCTCAGCTTCCAGTTTTTTCTGCAAGCCCACCATGGTCGACATTTCATCACTGTAGTAATCCTCCTTCACCTCCACCTGGAGTTCAGAAGTATCGGTATTGTTCACACGGTCAACGGTCAGCAGGAAGTGGGGCTCGAATTCTGGCAGAGACAAGATAACTGACTCAATCTGAGACGGGAATACATTGACGCCACGGATAATGAGCATATCATCACAACGGCCCAGAATACGATCCATTCGGACAAGTGTACGGCCGCAAGAGCATTTCTCATAATGAAGGGCTGTCAAATCGTGGGTACGATAACGAAGGAGAGGCATTCCCTCTTTCGTGAGATGAGTAAACGTGAGTTCGCCCAGCGTACCCTCAGGCAACTGCTCACCGGTATTGGGGTCCAGAATCTCAGGATAGAAATAGTCTTCGCTCAAATGTGTTCCACACTGGCATTCACATTCGTAGCCCACACCAGGGCCGGCAATCTCGCTCAATCCGTAAATATCATAAGCCTTGATACCAAGCGTTGACTCCAGTTTTCCACGCATCTCTTCAGTCCAGGGCTCAGCTCCGAATGCGCCAATCTTCAGCTTAAACTCCTCACGGGGCCATTCTGCCTCGTTCAGCGCCTCACCCAAGAACATGGCATAAGAAGGTGTACAGCAAAGTACAGATGCTCCAAAATCGTGCATCAGCGTAATCTGCTTCTGCGTGTTTCCCGATGACATCGGGATGACACTGGCACCGATATTGGTGGCACCATCGTGGGCACCCAAACCACCGGTGAACAATCCATAACCATAAGAAACCTGGAAGATATCATCCTTGGTAGCCCCATAGGCCGTAAAGGCACGCGAAATACTTTCGGTCCACATGGCCAAATCCTTACGTGTGTAAAGTACGACAACAGGCTTTCCCGTTGTTCCTGAAGAAGCATGGATACGTACAATCTGGCTCATCGGAACGGCAGCCAGTCCGAAAGGATAGTTGTCACGCAGATCCAACTTGTTAGTAAAAGGCAATTTCACCACATCGTCAATATCCTTGATGTCACCCGGCTCAAGTCCCATTTCCTGAAACCTCCGGCGATAGAAGGGTGAATTGTGATAGACATAGTCGGCCATCTTGCGAAGGCGGATACTCTGGATATCGCGAAGTTGTTCGCGATCCATACACTCAATGTTCTGGTTCCAAATCATAAAGTAAATCAAATAAGAGGTTTGATCTGCTGACAAAGATACAAAAAAATTCCGCATCTCATAACGAAATGCGGAATTTTTATTCTAAAATCTTACGAATGTAAGAGGTATGCAAATTTTATTCAGTAATCTGAACAGTTGCACGACGGTTGTAAGAGATAGGAGACAGAATGTCTACACCACCCTTAGCTTCCTGAGAAATTTTGTTCTCAGCAACACCCATCTTAACGAGCTCGTCAGCCACGCGCTTTGCACGCTTCTCAGACAGAACCTGGTTGTGAGGAGCACTACCAGTTGCGCTGTCAGCATAACCTGTTACGAGGAGGTTGTTGTTGTTCTCGATAGCATACTTAGCAAGAGCCTGTACGTTTACGAGGTCCTTCAACTCAGCAATTTCGGTCTTGTCGAGGTTGAAGAATACAGATACTGGAGTAGTGATGAACTCCTTAACAGACTGAGGCACAACGGGCTCTGGCTTGGGCTGGTTAGCCAGCATGTTCTTCAGACGATCGTTCTCTGCATTAGCGTCAGCGAGCTGAGCCTTAAGAGCGTCGATCTGGCTCTGAGAGAGAGCCTTGATAGCGTCAACATCGGGAACCTTGTTCCAAGTAGCAGTACCCAGGTTGAGGGTCAGACCAACTTCAGCTGTGAACCAACGGTCGTGAGCAGCATCCAAGTTACGTCCCCAAGCATATTCCATTCCTTCGAAGTCGTCACCGCAGAGGTTGTAACCAAGATCGAGGTTGATAGCTACGCGCTTTGAAACACGGAATGTGTTCAGGATACCTGCGCTACCCACCAGCTCATAAGTGTTATAAGAGCAGTTACGGGCAATACCTACACCGAAGTAAGGAATGAAGTTCCAAACGCGAGTCTCATTGTAACCACAGAGAAGATTGCTGAGGTTCAGCAATGCCTGCTCCTGCAGATTCCAATACTTAATCTTGTTATTGTCAGCATTTGTAGACAAAACGCTCTTACCGTCCATAGCATTGAACTTGGTGCGAAGACCGATGCCTGGGGTAAACCATTTACCAATAGCAACAGAGAAACCAAGACCACGACGGAAGTCCTTCAGAGGACTCTTAGAAAAACCTTCGTGCTTTTCCTCATTAGAATAGAAGGCTGTGTAAGCAAAGTTTCCCTGGAGGAACCAGTTGCTCCAGAATGAATTAGTGGCTACACTGTACTTCAAAGTAGGATCTTCCTGAGCCATACTTGTCAGTGATACGCTGGCCAGAGCCAGAACAATTAATAACTTTTTCATAACTTTTATAATTTAACTACCAATAATTAATTATTCTTTATTTTTTGATTCTATAAACGTCGATATTTCGGGGCAAAGATAATATATTTTTTTGATTCCCACCTAATTTTTCATAAGAAAATACACAAAAAATCTAAAATTTCTTAATAAAAGACAAGAAAAGCCCTGTTTTTAACCCATTAATTGGTCAATTTCCTTCTGTTTTAGAATACAAATGATAACTTTCCCATCGGGTGTATAATTGACATTGGAGCACCCGAAAAGTGTGTTGACAAGGTTGTCCATCTCGTCATTTCCCAATATCTGCCCATACGGAATAGCCGCATGCTGAGCCAGACAAAGAGCCAAAGACTGATAGATATCATCGCCTATTTTAGCTGACGATTCCTTGGCAGAGGCCACGACCTGGTGTAAGAGTACATTCATATCGACCCCTTCCAACTCTGCCGGGATCCCATTGATCGCATAACTGCCATTTCCAAGATCAGACAGATCAAAACCCACGCGTTCCATCTCGGTCATCAGATTATCCAGAATCACAGAATCAGACGGAGCCAACTGAACGACCTCTGGGAACAAAATCTTCTGAGAATTGCCCTTTTTCTCCTCCATCTGCCGCAGATACCCCTCATATAAAATGCGTACATGCGCGCGATGCTGATCGATAATCATCAGGCCAGACTTGACAGCCGTCATGATATACTGTCCCTTATACTGATAATGAACAGGTGATTTTTCCTCAATAATTGAGGTTGATGTCATAATGTCATCCTCTGAGGACTCCTGTGTTTCACCAAACAGATTCTGCTCCTTCTGAGGATGCTGCATACCAGCATACAGCTCCGTCCATTCACTGGGAACGCTATTCTTAAAGGAAGAAGACCTGGAAGTGGGTTTAAAAGGATTATACTGAGGATCGTAGTCGACCTTTGGAACCGTGACATCAGGAGCCATCGGGTTGAAAACAGGAATGTCAGGTTTTCCTTGAGTATCAAACTCTATCGACGGTACATCATTGAATTTACCGATGGCTTCCTTCACGGCGGCTATGAGAATCTGCCAAATAGTCTGCTCATCCTCAAACTTGATTTCCGTCTTCGTGGGATGGATATTCACATCTATATTTTCAGGGTTCACCTCCAAATAGATGAAATAGGGGACTTGCTCGCCTACAGGAATCAAGCGCTCAAAAGCGCCCTGCACTGCCTTGTGGAAATAAGGATGCTTCATGTAACGGCCATTGGCAAAAAGATACTGATGAGCTCCTTTTTTCTTAGAAGATTCCGGTTTACCTACAAAACCAGTGATTTTACATACTGTGGTCTCGACATCCACAGGCAGGATGTCCTGATTAAAACGCTTGCCGAAAATATCGACAATACGCTGGCGAAGATTTGAGGCACGCAGGTTGAAAACCTCCACCCCATTACTGTGTAAGGTGAAATGAATCCCAGGATTCACCAGGACTATCCGTTCAAAAGCCTGGAGAATATTATTGAGTTCGGTGGTGTTCGACTTGAGGAACTTCCGGCGGGCCGGTACATTATAAAACAGATTCTCCACAGAGAAATTACAACCCACAGGACAGGAGACTGGGACTTGCGACAGCACCTTGCCTCCCGAGATGTTAATCTGAGTGCCTATTTCATCGGTTGCCATACGGGTTTTCAGCGTGACCTGAGCCACAGCAGCAATTGAAGCCAACGCTTCTCCGCGAAATCCCATCGTATGGAGGTCAAAGAGATCATCAGCCTTGCGAATCTTCGAGGTCGCATGACGTTCGAATGAAAGGCGCGCATCGGTTTCCGACATGCCCTTACCGTTATCTATAACCTGGATAGAGGTACGGCCGGCATCCACCACCACGACATTAATCGTGTCAGCACCGGCATCCACAGCATTCTCAACCAGTTCCTTGATGACGCTGGCCGGACGCTGTATCACCTCACCAGCAGCAATCTGGTTGGCAACGCTGTCGGGTAGAACCTGTATGATGTCACTCATTCTGTCTGTTCCTTTGCTTCTTCCTTTTCAACTTCAATTTCCTCTTCTTTCGTCTTGGGTTTCAAGGTCTGCAGGGGAGCTTCCTTACGGTTTATCTTCTTCAGTTCCGTTCCGCTCTTCTTTCCACGCCACACAAAGATATCATCTTTGTCTGTAGGACGTACATAATCAAACCATGCGAACTGCGTCAAATGATATTTATTGGACGGAATCTGAGTCATGGGGTAGGTCGTTCCCGATGCCTTATTGGTCTTGATTCTCTGCAGTTTCCGTTCCTGCAAGTACATTCTCATGGTATCCGTCTCCAGATAGTTCAGGCCCTGGAATGTACTGTCCTTCTCATCAACTGGATAAAAGATGGTCTGCACATTTCCTATTGCATCACTCTGATGAATATCACCATTAATGAAATAGGCAAACATGTCCTTTGAAGAAACCTGATTGAAATGGTCTTTTTCGTCAATTTTTTCTATTGAAAGAGCCTGACCGTTGATATGGGCGTGCTCAATCGTAGAATCCTTCATGAAGATATCAATAACCTCCCCGAGCAACTGGCGATTCACATTCCAAGCTATCGGGTCCTTATACATCGTCATGACAGAATCCTTTGAATTATAGACAAGAGAGTCACACACAGCCTGCATATCTTTACGATACATGCGAACCTTGTAGTAACAGTGCAATTTACGCCACACAGAATCCGTATTAACATTATACGACACCATCTTCAGCGTGTCACCATGCAGATAGAGCGTGTCCTTCTGGGAGTAATCCACCAGTTTGGCATGATCAGTGGCATAAGCATAACCTTGGTTCTCATCATACCAGAAATACTCACTGTACATCTCATTTTTGTTCTGCTTGTCACGGTAGATGACATTGCCAAAACCTTCTGCCGTTCCATTCTTTTCATCCCGGAACAAGCTGTCGCCAGTGATTTCCTTGGCTTCATCCACCAATACACTTCGGCCAAACAAACGGGCTTTGTCGTTATTCGTATCGTAGTAGGCATCCTGTGTCTTCACCATACTTTTTCCCGATGTTACCGTGGAAGGTCCCGTGACATGGGCCAAACGGGTATGGACATCATAATACAGGGTGTCGGTTTCCAGATAGAACTTGGGATTCTTCAGTTTAACGTCATAGTTGAACACGGCATCACGCGTCTCCGTATCATATTCTCCCCAATCGCTGGTCAGCACATTCTTATTGTCTACCATCTTACCTCCTTCGAAGAAGTAACCGAGGTTATAAAGACGGTCATAGTCAAGCGAATCCGTATAAAGTTTCGTTCCACGATGCGTGAGAATCACATTACGCCGAGACCTTGCCATCTGCTCATTGCCATCATAATAGGCATAGTCACTCACCAGCGTCAACGTGTCGCCCTGCTTTAATTTCACATGGCCAAAAGCCTCGAAAGAGTTTGTGGCTTCAAAGAAATAAGCACTGTCACAAGTCAGCGTGGCTCCTTTATGACGAAAACTGACATGTCCGTTCAGAACCTGGGCATCAGGTCTGCGTCCATAACGGTCGAATGAAAGACGATCGGCATGGATAAGATACACGCGCTCGTCTACCTTTTTCCTAGGCGCCTTCTTCTTGCGAGCAGCCTGAGACCCAACGACCAAGCATAGTCCAAACAGGCATAGAATCAGCCCCAAAGCCATTCTATGCCCACCAGTATGTCTGTATTTCCTATTTTGATTGGTCATTTAATCCAACCTTCATATTCAAACTGACAATCTTTGTAACGGTCGTTCATCCGGACGTAGATTGTCTTCAGCTTATCCTTTACCCATTCCTTCAGATAGGACTGACGGCGCTTGGCAAGTACAACATTCTTCATTTCCTGGAAATCTTCCGTGATTGTTGCACGATGACCATCCACCCTACTCTTCAGCTTCACAATAGCCGTCACGGTCTTTCCCTTGGAATTGATCATCTGGAATGCATCTGATACCTGACCTACCTTTAAGGTATCCACGACACGGGCGACCTCCGTGGGAAGGTCCTGCATGCGGAATTTACTGGTTCTTCCGGATTCTGAGGTATTGGCCATTAAGCCCTTACTGCTCCGAGTGTCCTTATCATCAGAAATATAAGTGGCCGCTTCTTCAAAAGAGAATTTCTCCGCACGAATGTCATTGGCAATAGAGTCCAGACGATGCTGTGCCTTCTCAAGAGCTTCAGGTGACACATGCGGCTTCAGCAGGATATGGCGACATTTGATCTTATCGCCACGCTTATCAATCAACTGAATGATATGGAATCCGAATTCGGTCTCCACAATCTTGGAGATTTTCTTCGGGTCTGTCAAGTTGAATGCCACGTTGGCAAAAGCAGGATCCAACATACCACGGCCTGTATAGTCAAGTTCACCGCCCTGACGAGCAGTACCCGGATCCTCAGAATAAAGGCGCGCCAAAGTTGCGAAAGTTGTTTCACCACGATTTACACGATCTGTATATTCACGAAGTTCGTCCTTAACACGATTGATCTCTTCCTGTTCGATATGAGGTGTAAGAGTCACAATCTGCACTTCCACTGCAGTAGGGACGAAGGGAATACTGTCTTCCGGCAGGTCCTTGAAATACATGCGGACATCTGCAGGACTCACCTTGATGTCTTCCACCAATTTTTCCTGCATTTTCTGTATCAGCTGACGGTCACGGAAATCGTCGTGCATAGAACTACGCATCTGAGCGATGGTCTGCTTACGGTACTCTTCCAGCTTTTCCTTACTTCCACCTACCAGCTGCAACCAGTAGTTAATCTGCTGTTCAACATTCATGTTGATCTCACTCTCCGTTACTTCGATGGAGTCAATAGCTGCCTGATGGAGATAGAGTTTCTGTACGGCAATCTGCTCGGGAATCGAACAGTCAGGATCCCCCGGGAAATGAATGCCTTCTGCCTCACCCTGCAAGCGCATGGCTTCCACATCACTTTTGAGAATGGGCTCATCTCCCACCACCCAGATAACTTCGTCCACGATACTGGCCTCATTGATAACATCTTCCTGTACCTTGACAGTCGTGTCCTCAGCCTGTGAGTCATTCTGCTGCATCACACGCAGCATGGGACCACGGGCATTGATGCCCAGAGCCAACACAAGTGCGACAACAACAGTTAATATCGTCTTTTTTCTCATATTCAAAAATCGCGAATCCGATTAGTGCTTATTGACGGTCTTCACCACCTCATCATACACTTTCACCTGATATTTCCGGCGCAAGGTGGCAACCCATCCCTTTTCAAGTTCTTCCTGATAATCTGCAGTTACCAGCCCCTTTACATCTTCGTATTCCTCTGGTCCCTTCTTCAAAATCTTGCCATAAACGGCATCAATGGGATAGTCCTTCACAGGTGTCACCTTGGCATCTTTTTTCTTAAACACCATCTTGTCGATGAATGCATTATCACCCTTCTTGAAGATTCCCTTCTCCACACGGATACGGATAATGGAATCATTGTTGAAAGTTTTGCGAAGCTTATCAGCCCATTGGGTAAATTCCAGTCCCTTTACACTGTTCTTCACAGCTTTCACGTCGTCCTTCTCCTTTACATGATAGACCATTCCTTTAAAACGAGGCTGGTCCCATTTGTACTTTTTCTTGTTCTTGCTGAAATAATTGGCCAGTCCAGCCTCATCTTTAGCGGCCTTTTCCCAGACCTCACGGTTAGAAATCTCGTAGAGCAACAAACCATCATGATATTCACGGACCAGATTGTCTAATTCCACATCTTTAGCCTGTAATTCGGCAGAACGCTCATCAAGCAACTCATCACGGGTAATATTACGTTTCTTGGCTATTGAGTCAACGGCCTGTTCAGCCAGACGGTCACGTACGTTCCGGGCTTCCAGAAATTTAAGAATATCCGAACGAAGAGAATCATAAGGCTCCAACTGCTTACGGTCTTTCATGAGAATAATATGCCAACCGGCAGGACTGAGCACGGGCTGTGAAAGTTCACCCACTTTCAGAGCGTAAGCTGCATCCTCAAACTCTTTTAAAGTCTGATTTGGACCAATCCAAGGAAGAACACCGCCCTTAGAAGCTGATCCAGGATCCTGAGAAACCTTTTTGGCAAGGGCCTCAAAATCAGCGCCCTGCTTCAATGCCTGATAAACAGAGTCAATGCGAACCTTGGCTGCTTTCTGCTCCTCATCCGTTGCTTTTTGATTTAACAGAATCAAAATATGCGCTGGCATAATCAGGCCACGAGGGCCGATAGACTCCTTCGTATTCTGATACACCTGAAGGGCCTCCTTCTCTATGGCCTCGTCAGTCACAAAAGAGGGAGTAATCTGCTGGTCACGATAAGTACGGAACTCCTTCTGATAGGAAATCATCGTGTCGAGCTTAGCATCAAGAGCAGCCTGAACCTTCAGTTTGTAATTGACAAAAAGGTCCACATATTCTTCGACGGTCTTCTTGTCAATCACGCCTTCAGAATTGTTCTTGTTATACGAATACTCGAACTCAGAACGCTGAACGGGATGGCCTGCAATTGTCATAATCACAGGGTCGTCTGTTTGTGCAAAAGCCATGCTCCCGCAAAGGAGCATGGTCATCGCTACTATTGTCTTTTTCATTTGAAAACTAATCATTATCTGAAATAATCAATTTTTACTCGTTCGGTCTCGAATAGTTAGGAGCCTCACTGGTGATGGAAATATCATGAGGATGACTCTCCAGAATTCCGGCATTGGTGATTCGGGTGAACCGTGCATGATGCAAATCCTCTATGGTTGCAGCACCACAATAGCCCATTCCTGAGCGCAGACCGCCTACCAACTGATAAATAACCTCCTGCAGCGTTCCCTTATAAGGCACTCGACCGGCAATTCCCTCAGGCACCAGTTTCTTCACGTCCTTCACTCCACCTTGGAAATAACGGTCACTTGAACCTCTTTCCATAGCTTCCAGTGAACCCATACCACGATAGCTCTTGAACTTACGGCCATTGAAAATGATGGTCTCACCCGGACTTTCTTCCGTTCCAGCTACCAACGAACCAATCATCACAGAACAACCGCCAGCAGCCAAAGCCTTGACGATATCACCAGAATAGCGCAAACCGCCATCAGCAATGAGAGGCACACCTGTACCCTTCAAGGCACATGCCACATCATAAACGGCACTCAATTGTGGAACACCGACACCGGCAACCACACGGGTTGTACAGATACTACCTGGACCAATACCCACCTTAATACAGTCTGCTCCGTTGTCAACCAGCATCTTGGCAGCTTCACCAGTGGCCACATTACCCACGACCATTTCAATATTTGGGAAAGCTTTCTTGGCTTCGTGTACTTTCTCTATCACGCTCTTCGAATGACCGTGTGCAGTATCAATAACGATAGCATCTACTCCGGCATTAACCAGAGCCTGAATACGCTCAAACGTATCAGCTGTCACGCCTACACCAGCTGCTACACGCAGACGTCCTTTTTCATCCTTGCAAGCCATAGGCTTGTTCTTTGCCTTCGTGATATCCTTATAGGTAATCAGACCAACCAGTCTGTTATCCTTATCAACCACAGGAAGCTTCTCAATCTTATTGGCCTGAAGTATTTCAGCAGCTGCGTCGAGATCTGTCTGCTGATGGGTAGTTACCAGGTTCTCTGACGTCATCACCTCATCAATCATCTTATCCAAATGGCGCTCAAAACGCAAGTCGCGGTTTGTGACAATGCCGACAAGATGACCTGCATCGTCAACCACAGGAATACCGCCAATATGATATTCGGCCATCATCATGAGAGCATCCCGGACGGTACGGCCTTTCTTAATAGTCACAGGATCATAGATCATGCCATTTTCTGCACGCTTCACAATGGCCACTTCACGGGCCTGTGCTTCTATCGACATGTTCTTGTGAATAACACCAATTCCTCCCTCGCGGGCAATGGCAATGGCCATAGCCGACTCCGTCACGGTATCCATAGCGGCCGTCACGAACGGAATATTCAAATCAATGTTACGCGAAAACTTGGTTTTCAACTCTACCTCACGGGGCAGTATTTCTGAATAAGCTGGAATCAACAGGACGTCGTCAAATGTGAGACCGTCCATCACAATTCTGTCTGCAACAAATGATGCCATAGTGTACTTTAAAATTTATTGCGTGCAAAGATACGCATTTTTCACCATATGAGCAAACCTTTCACAATTTTATGCTATCGATTAATTCTATTTAACGCGTGCAGACGCAAGTGATACGGAATCTTCTCCAACTTCATACTTCCATTGTTAGATGCCACTAATATTCATTAAAAACGGCCTTTTCTGTTAAATATGGCTAAGAGTCTCGTCAACTCACAAAAATATTATCTATTTTTGCCGTGATAACTTAACATATAACAAACAGAAAGATTATGAAGAAGATTAAAATTTTGCTGTCTCTGATGGCCCTCTTTACATTCTCGCTGGCATTTGTTTCCTGTTCAAGTGACGAAGAAAAAAACAATGATTCTTCGCCCAACTTTGTAACGGAAGGCGTAAAGTATAATATTCAGGGGAGCGAGGAATTTTCCTCTATCGAATTTACCCCTAATGGAGAATATATCGTTACGCGCAAGACTCCTGCAAAAAACAGTGGTGACATTACGTTGGCTGATCTCTATGTGCATGGAAAGTTCACTGTCATAGACGGTGGATATCGTCTTGACGGATTCGGTACAGTCGCTATAGACCAGGATCTCGCATCTACTAAGATTACCATCATTTCGGAAGGATATACCCACGAAGTGAATGCTACTGTTGCGCCCAAGAAACTGTCAGATGACATGAGCAGGGCTTTCTGCCGCCATTGGCGTTTTTCAAAGAGTCACTTTGCCCTACGCGTGAACAACAATGTTTTAGTTGATTTCGATATCGATGGATGCGATTTCAGCAAATGGTACAGAAATGATAAAGTTAAGGATTACGACACGGACAAAGAACAGTTTAATAGCAGGTGCAAAGATTTGTTGCTAACGGAATACGGAACATTTGCTGTTACTTATGCCGATGACTTTATCAACGTTGGAACATGGACATGGGAGGACAAAGGCGACAACATCATTGGTTGCGACTGGGGCTTTAACAGCTTCCGTGACGATCATTTCAACGGTTCGATGAGTACAGAATTTGTGAAGGGCTCTACTGATGCTGAGGATCAACTTATCATCACCAAACAAATCAATCTCCACAATCCGTACTTCCTCGTGATTAGCGAATTCACCTATACGCTGGTACCGAGGTAAACCATTATGACTGCACAAAAAAAATGCCGCCCAGTGAGCGGCATTTTTTGTGCATATAAAGTTGATTAATTGGCTACTTCTGACAAGAACTTGATACGTACCAAACGAACTTCATCCTCGGAATAGTCGTCACCCAACTCATCCATAGCAGTGTTTAAATCATCCGTATCACTTTCTGAGAAATAATCGTAGATGTCGTCCACATGATCATCATCCATCACTTCCTCCAGGAAATAGTCGATGTTGAGTTTCGTTCCACTATAGACAATAGCTTCCACTTCATCCAGAAGTTCCTCAAACTCCAAGCCCTGGGCATTGGCAATATCATCAAGAGCCACTTGACGGTCAATACTCTGGATAATCTTGACCTTCATTGCCGACTTCTTGGCCACGGTGCGCACACGGAGATCCTCAGGACGTTCAATCTCGTTCTCCTCACAATGGCGTTTGATAAGTTCTACGAATTCCTTTCCGAACTTCCGCGCCTTACCTGCTCCAACACCTTGCACTTGTTGAAGTTCCTCCAGCGTAACGGGATAGACCGTTGCCATCTGCTCTAATGAGCTTTCCTGGAAAACGGCATAGGCAGGTACGCCTTTCTGTTTGGCCACTTTCTTACGAAGGTCCTTCAACATAGCAAAAAGGGTTGGGTCAAGAGCACCGCCCTGTCCCTCAACCGTCTCATCGTCATCATCATCACTGAACTCATTATCAAGCACAATCATAAACGACTTAGGCGACTTCAGGAATTTCTTACCGGAAACCGTGAGTTTAAGAAGGCCATAATTCTCCACATCCTTCTTTAGGTAACCGGCAATAAGTGCCTGCCGGATTACAGGATTCCAAATCTTGTCATCCATATCCTCACCTGAGCCGAATTCATCCAACTGGTCATGTTTATGGGCCACAATATCATCTGTAGCTCGGCCCTTAACAAAGTCAATGACATAATCCGTACGGAAATCTTCTTTCAGTTTCTGAACGGCAATCAAGACAATGACAAGAGCATCCTGGGCCTCCTGCTTCGTCTTAGGATGCAGACAGTTGTCGCAATTGCCGCAGTTATCCTTATGATATTCCTCTCCGAAATAATGGAGCAACATCTTACGACGGCACACAGAAGACTCCGCATACGCAGCAGTTTCAGCCAACAGCTGTCGACCAATGTCCTGCTCTGCCACGGGCTTGCCTTCCATAAACTTCTCTAATTTCTTCAGATCCTTATAACGGTAGAAGGCAATACACTTACCTTCGCCGCCGTCACGGCCGGCACGGCCTGTCTCCTGATAATAGCCTTCCAGACTCTTAGGAATGTCGTAATGAATGACAAAACGTACGTCTGGCTTGTCAATACCCATGCCAAAAGCAATGGTGGCCACAATAACATCTATGTCTTCCTGCAAGAAATCATCCTGCGTCTTATTGCGCGTTGCTGAATCCAGACCGGCATGATAGGGCGCTGCCTTAATGTCGTTGGTACAAAGCACAGCAGCCAGCTCCTCCACCTTTTTTCGCGAGAGGCAATAAATGATACCACTCTTTCCGGGATTCTGGCGAATAAACTTTACAATCTGTGCGTTGGTCGTATCATCGTTACTGGGTTTCTGCCTGACTTCGTAATAAAGGTTTGGACGGTTGAACGAGCTTTTAAACTCCTTCGCATCCAGAATACCAAGGCTTTTCTTAATATCAGTGCGCACCTTATCGGTAGCCGTGGCCGTAAGCGCAATGATTGGAGCCTTGCCTATCTCATTCACGATAGGACGGATACGACGATATTCAGGACGGAAATCGTGTCCCCATTCTGATATGCAATGGGCTTCATCAATGGCATAGAAACTGATCTTGACTGACTTTAGGAAATCAACATACTCTTCTTTGGTCAGTGACTCCGGAGCCACATACAACAGTTTGGTCTTCCCCGAAAGAATATCCTCTTTCACCAAATCAATGGCAGCCTTATTGAGGGAAGAATTCAGGTAATGAGCTATACCCTCATCCTCACTCATGCCATTGATGACATCCACCTGATTCTTCATCAAGGCGATCAGTGGTGAAATAACGATTGCTGTGCCCTCCATAATCAGGGAGGGCAATTGATAGCATAGACTTTTTCCTCCACCAGTTGGCATAAGTACGAAGGTGTCTTTACCAGAAAGGACATTACGAATAATTGCCTCCTGGTCGCCTTTAAAGGTGTCGAAGCCGAAATACTGCTTCAGTTTCAAGGTCAAGTCAATTTCTTTGCTCATTGTTAATGGTCAAGCGCTTTCCAATTTTTGCAGGTGTGCTTTGTCTAATTGCTCTTTAGCATACTCAAGAGACACGTCAAATGTTTTTACACGTTTTGACGGAATTTCAAACATGGCATCCATCATCACGGCCTCCACAATAGAGCGAAGTCCGCGAGCTCCCAATTTATACTCCACAGCCTGGTCAACAATATAGTCAAGCGTTTCTTCTGAGAATGTAAGTTTTACTCCATCCATCTCAAAAAGCTTCTCATACTGCTTAACGATAGAGTTCTTAGGCTCTACAAGGATTTTGCGAAGAGCTGAGCGATCCAGCGGATTCAGATAGGTCAAAACGGGCAAACGTCCTATCAACTCGGGAATCAACCCAAATGACTTCAGATCTTGAGGAAGGATATACTTCATCAAGTCTCCTTTGTCAATTTTTCTGACATTCTGTACAGAACTATATCCCACCACATGCGTATTAAGCCGCTGTGCTATCTTACGTTCTATGCCATCGAAGGCACCACCACAGATGAAAAGAATGTTATTGGTGTCGAGATGCACATAGTCTTGATCGGGATGCTTGCGTCCACCCTTTGGCGGAACGTTTACGATAGAACCTTCCAACAGTTTGAGCAGACTCTGCTGTACACCCTCACCCGAAACATCGCGTGTGATACTTGGATTGTCACTCTTGCGGGCTATCTTGTCTATTTCATCAATAAAAACAATGCCACGTTCAGCTGCGGCCTGATCGTAGTCAGCTACCTGCAGCAGACGGGAGAGAATGCTCTCCACGTCCTCACCCACATAACCCGCCTCGGTAAACACTGTTGCATCCACAATGGTGAAAGGAACATCCAGAAGTTTGGCAATTGTACGCGCCAAAAGGGTCTTTCCCGTTCCGGTTGACCCCACCATAATAATGTTGCTCTTCTCTATCTCCACACCCTTTTCTGAATGGGGCTGCTGCAAACGCTTATAATGGTTATAGACAGCTACCGACAGGAATCGCTTAGCCTCATCCTGTCCGATGACATAATCGTCGAGATGTTTCTTAATCTCACGGGGCTTGGGCACTTTCTTCAACTGGAACGGCTCACTGTCAGCCTGCCGTTTCTTACCCAAAACACCAGAAGACAGAACGATGTCATGCGCTTGCTCAGCACAGCTTTCACAGATATATCCGTTGAGCCCCGTGATGAGCAGCTTCACCTCGTTCTCGCTTCTTCCGCAGAAATTACAAACTTTTTTCGCCATCTTTAGTTCCTTACTTCTTCACCAATACGGCGTCAATCATACCATACTCCTTAGCCTCCTCTGCCGTCATCCAATAGTTACGGTCACTGTCGTTCCAGACTTTCTCGAATGGCGTGTGTGAGTGGTTACTGATGATCGTATAGAGTTCTTTCTTGAATTTCTGAATCTCTTTCACCTCAATCTCCATATCGGAAGCTTGACCCTGCACACCTCCAAGCGGCTGATGAATCATCACGCGGCTATGGGTGAGCGCGGAACGCTTGCCTTCCTGACCAGCCACCAGCAGCACGGCAGCCATCGAAGCAGCCATACCAGTACAGATTGTAGCCACATCAGATGAGATAAACTGCATCGTGTCGTAGATACCGAGACCAGCCGTCACGCTACCGCCAGGGGAATTGATATAGATAGAGATATCCTTACCCGAATCCACAGAGTCGAGATACAGCAACTGCGCCTGCAGGGTGTTGGCCGTATAATCGTCAATCTGTGTGCCAAGGAAGATGATGCGATCCATCATCAGACGCGAGAAAACGTCCATCTGGGTCACATTAAGCTGACGCTCTTCCAATATATATGGGTTCAGATACTGTGACTGAATCTTCATCACATCATCGAGAACCATACCATTCATACCTAAATGCTGAGTAGCATATTTTCTAAAATCATTCATATCCTTACTATTTCTAATTCTTAAAATCTCAGATTCATATTTCCTAAGTTTCACAAAAAAAGAGGCTATCTGCTCCTTTCCTAATACAAAGATAAGAAAAAAAAGCGGATAACCTCCTATATTGGAGAATTTTTTTTCGAAAAAAATGTTATTTCTGTTCCATCATCTTGTTAAACTCGTCAAGTGTGGCTTCCTTTGGATTGAGTTTCACCACGTTCTTCAGCACCTCTGTAAGTTTGCGGTCGATTGAACGGTCCACAAGATTGTCAACGTATTCCTTCTTCTTCAGCATATCGTTGGCATAGTTCTCCAAATACTCATCAGGAAGATTGTTCATGCCATACTGAGCAAACTGAGCGCGGGCAGCTTCCTTGGCAGCCTCTCTTATGTCAGCATCCTCCACCTTGATGTTATGGGCTGCAACGAGTTGCTCTTTGATAAGATGCCAAGTGAGTTCCTTAATGCTCAGCTCATAGTTCTTCTCCACGAAGTCCTCTCCTTTATCCTTGTTGTTCTGCAGCATAATACGCTTCAGCAAAGCATCAGGGAAAGTCAGGTTGCCAACTTTCTTCTCACAATAGGCACGCAGATCCTGAATAAACTTAAAGTCTGTATCCATAACGAACTGTGCCTTGAGTCCCTCAGCTACCTTCTCACGGAATTCCTTCTCGTCCTTCACAGCGTCTTTACCAAACACCTGATCAAAAAGTTCCTGATTGACTTCAGCCTTCACATAACGACTGATTTCTGTAATCTGGAAAGAGAAGTCAGATTCCATCTTTTCAGCCTCATCACGGCTAATTTTCAGCAAAGAACTGATTTCACCGAGGTTTTCGGGATAGGCCTTCTTGGGATTAAAGGTTATGATATCACCCAATTTACAACCATCAAAAAGCTTTTTCTGGTCGTCCACCTTGATGTAGTTAGGCAGCATGATAGCACCTTCCACGGTAACACCGCCTTCCTTGGTGTTGCCCTCAGCATCGAGTTCGCGAAGATCACCCTTCAGCATATCGTTGTCAGCATAAGCCTCCACCTTGTCGTAATGACCGGAACGGCTTGCATACATGTCCACCTGACGGTCAATTAATTCATCATCCACCTTAATGGTGTAATAGTCCACCTTGTCTTGACCGGAGAGTTTGATCTCGAATTCAGGAGCCACGGCGATATCGAATACGAATGTATAAGGAGCATCCTTTTCTACATCAACGGGCTGCTGCTGCTCAGAAGGCAGGGGCTCACCCAGCATCTGTATTTTGTTTTCCTGTACGTACTTATAGATTTCCTGGCCAACCAGCTTGTTAATTTCGTCAACCTTTACGCTGGTTCCCACCTGACGCTTAATCAGTCCCATAGGTACCTGGCCCGGACGGAAACCGGGAATGTTGGCTTTCTTACGATAGTTCTTCAGTGTCTTCTCGACATTCTCTTTGAAGTCTGCTTCCTCCACAGTGATGGTCATCAAACCATTCACTTTGTCGGGATTCTCGAATGTTACTTTCATCTTGTTTTGTATCTAATTAATTGTTAATTTGCAAATTGGGTTGCAAAGGTAGTAAGAATTTCCCTAATTGCATTATATAATGTGGAAAAATTTGTTTTTTTAACCTTATCAAAAAGCCAACAGCGCCCATTCTATGTGCTGTTGGAACAAATTAAAACAGCGAATTAAAGATTATTCTCTTCTTCCTCCTTACGACGCTTTTCTTCGTCTATTAACTGGAAGTCTTTCTGGCGAAGTTCGAAATCACGGCCCAAATACTTCTCTTTCACGATAGGATTCGCAGCAAGTTCTTCTGGTGAACCCTTGAAAAGGATGCGACCTTCAAAAAGCAAGTAGGCACGGTCTGTAATAGAAAGGGTCTCGTGTACATTGTGGTCGGTAATCAAAATACCAATGTTGCGGTACTTCAACTGCCACACGATATGCTGGATATCCTCCACGGCAATGGGGTCCACACCCGCAAACGGCTCGTCAAGCATGATGAATTTCGGGTCGATAGCCAGACAACGGGCAATTTCCGTACGACGGCGCTCACCACCAGAAAGGCGGTCACCAAGGTTCTTGCGAACCTTTTCCAAACGGAGTTCCTTGATGAGAGACTCTAACTTCTGCAACTGATACTCACGGGGACGTCCTGTCATCTCCAGTACCGCCATGATGTTATCCTCTACACTGAGTTTACGGAACACGGAAGCCTCCTGAGGCAGATAGCCCACACCGGCACGAGCACGCTTATAGACAGGATATTTGGTTATCTCCTGATCATCCAGATAGATATGTCCGGCATTGGGAATAATGAGGCCTGTGGTCATATAGAATGAGGTAGTCTTACCAGCGCCATTAGGACCCAAAAGTCCTACAATCTCGCCTTGACGCACATTAATTGACACGTCATTGACCACCGTACGTTTGCCATAACGCTTCACAAGTCCTTCGGTGCGAAGCATCATAGAGCCTTCCGTCTTCGTAAATTCTTCCATTACTACTCAATTTGGCTGCAAAATTAATAAATAATTGCGAATTCAAGAAATAAATATGAATTATCAATTTAGAATTATGAATTATTTTATTACTTTTGCATCGAAATTTCATAACGCTGATATATGCTCATCTATAAATACCTCACTGCGCTAGGCCGCTATCTTATCTTGATGGGGCGCACTTTCTCAAAGCCCGAACGGCTACGCATGTTCTGGAAACAATATGTGAAGGAGATGTCTCAGCTAGGTGTCGACTCCATCGGCATCGTCCTACTTATCTCATTCTTTATCGGCGCTGTTATCTGTATCCAGATGAAGCTTAACATCCAGAGTCCGTGGATGCCACGCTGGGTATCCGGCTATACAACGCGTGAAATCATGCTGCTAGAATTCTCCAGCTCTATCATGTGTCTGATACTCGCAGGTAAGGTAGGGTCTAACATTGCCTCAGAATTAGGTACCATGCGGGTTACCCAGCAGATTGACGCACTTGAGATTATGGGCGTTAACTCAGCTTCCTACCTCATTCTGCCTAAAATTATGGGACTGATTACGATGATGCCTTTCCTGGTCGTCTTCTCTTCTGCTATGGGTATTATGGGCGCATATGCCACAGCTTATATCGGCCATATCATCAGTCCGGAAGACCTCACTCTTGGTTTTCAGCATTCTTTCGAGCCTTGGTTTATCATGATGAGTATCATCAAGAGTCTGTTTTTTGCCTTTATCATCTCCAGTGTATCTTCCTATTTCGGCTATACCGTGGAAGGCGGATCCATAGAAGTGGGTAAGGCATCTACGACAGCCGTAGTAAACAGCAGTGTTTTGATTCTCTGTAGTGACGTATTTTTAACACAACTGCTGTCATGATAGAAGTTAAGCATCTCCATAAGAGTTTTGAGGACAAAGAAGTCTTGCATGACATCAATGCCCAATTTGATAACGGTAAGACCAATCTCATTATTGGCCAAAGCGGTAGCGGAAAGACCGTGCTGATGAAGAATATCGTGGGACTGCTCGAACCGACGAATGGTGAAATACTCTACGACGGGCGTGATTTCGTAGCCATGACAAAGCGCGAAAAGGTGATGCTTCGCCGTGAGATGGGCATGATTTTCCAGAGTGCCGCACTCTTCGATTCCATGTCGGTTTTGGAGAATGTGATGTTCCCGCTGGATATGTTCTCATCCATGAACTATCGTGAACGGGTTAAGCGCTCCCAGGAATGCCTGGACCGTGTGAATCTTTTGGATGCCCAACAGAAATTTCCCGGAGAACTCTCTGGCGGTATGCAGAAGCGAGTAGCCATTGCCCGTGCCATTTCCCTGAATCCCAAGTATTTGTTCTGCGACGAACCAAACAGCGGCCTTGACCCCAAGACCTCTCTGGTCATCGACGATCTGCTTCACTCCATCACGCAAGAGTACAACACCACGACCATCATCAATACCCACGATATGAATTCCGTGATGGGAATCGGTGAGAACATTATCTTTATTTATAAAGGAACGGCAGCATGGACGGGTGACAAAAGCCAGATCATGACTTCCACCAACAAGAAACTCAATGATTTCATCTTTGCCTCCGATCTGTTCAAGAAGATCAAGGAAGAAGAGATGAAAGAGAAAGAGAAGGGGTTATAATTAGCTTAAAGGCCTTAAGGACTTTAAGGACTTTAAAACCACTATTTCATCAGCCATTTGCCGCCACGCTTCACCATCGGGACGACTATTTCCTCCACAGTACTGTCTCCATAGCAAAGCATCAGAAAAGCCTGAGCCGTTGATTGCAGAGAATCATTCACGCAGTTCAGCACATCCACTTTCTTAATACCCCGATGCTCCGTCTGCTGCTGGTCCATGTACATATTGGCATTTGCAACCAGCTGTTCACGATAACTTTCCGGGATGCTGTCTGCTATTTCCATATGCGCGACAAAGGCATCAGAATTGCCTTCCAAAAGCAAATTGTAATAATCTCTTGCAGCATTGGCAGCAGCAAAATCCGGCTTTTTCTTGCTTCCACAGGAAACGACCAGCAGAACGGATATGATAAACAGTAATTTCTTCATACGTATGTAAAAGCCCTCCCTAAGCAGGGAGGGTTTGTATAGGGCTTCTATTTTTGTCTGATAAACAAGTTGATAGGCGAACCTGTCAGTGTCCAATTTTCGCGTATTTTATTCTCAAGGAAGCGCTTATAAGGCTCTTTGATATACTGCGGCAGGTTGGCATAGAAGACGAAAGTTGGTATCTGGGTGTCAGGAACCTGTGAGATATATTTAATCTTGATATATTTTCCCTTAATACTTGGCGGAGGTGTAGCCTCAATAATGGGAAGCAACACTTCGTTGAGCTTGGATGTACCAATCTTTACCTTACGGTTGAGATAGACTTGCTTGGCTGTCTCGAGCACACGGAAAATACGCTGTTTTGTAAGAGCGGAAGCAAAGATGACCGGGAAATCCTTGAAAGGTGCCAGATGTTCGCGAATGGTATCCTCGAAATAGGTAATTGCTTTCTGACTCTTGTCTTCCACCAAATCCCATTTGTTAACAACAACCACCAAAGACTTCTGGTTCTTCTGAATCAACTGGAAGATATTCATATCTTGAGCTTCAATACCCCGAGTGGCATCAAGCATAAGGATACATACGTCCGAATTCTCAATGGCACGGATAGAGCGCATCACGGAATAAAACTCCAAGTCCTCATTCACCTTGTTTTTACGACGAATACCGGCTGTATCGACAAGATAGAAATCAAAGCCGAATTTGTCGAAGCGGGTATAGATGGAGTCACGCGTGGTTCCTGCTATTTCGGTCACAATGTGACGGTCCTCACCAATAAAGGCATTGATAATCGAACTCTTTCCCGCATTCGGACGTCCAACAACAGCAAAGCGGGGAATGCCTTCTTCCAGAGAACTACCACTGCCTTCGGGCAATTTCTGTAAAACGAGGTCCAACAAATCACCCGTTCCGGAACCCGTAGCTGCACTGACACAGACAGGATCACCGAGACCAAGCTTATAGAATTCGCCTGACACATACAGGTCCTCATTATTATCTACCTTGTTTACAACCAAGATAACAGGCAATTTGGTGCGGCGCAGAATCTTCGCCACATCACTGTCCCAGTCGGTCAATCCGTTCTGACCGTCCACCAAGAACAGTAAGAGGTCGGCCTCTTCGGTGGCCACCATCACCTGCTTACGAATTTCCTCCTCAAAAATATCGTCGGAGTTAACTACCCATCCACCAGTATCCACCACGGAGAACTCGCGCCCGTTCCAGTCACAATGTCCATACTGGCGGTCACGCGTCGTTCCGGCCTCGTCTGAAACGATAGCCTGACGGGTTTTGGTCAGACGGTTGAAAAGTGTGGACTTTCCCACATTGGGACGTCCCACAATGGCTACTAAGCTTCCCATAATTTGTTATTTTGATAAACTTTACCTGACACGGATAGCTCCTCCCACATGCCAGATATGCTGGGATGGATAGGGAGAAATGCCACCGTTGGTAGATATATTAACCTGGCTGGCAGGAACTTGCAACTTTTCTTGCAGGAACTTTTCAAGTCTTGCCTTACGCATAGCCAAATGCAACTTACTGGAAATTTCATCATGCCGCTTGTCTGCATAGAGCACAATCTCCGCACGGGCATTAGGCCGGCTCTTCAGCGTTTTGGCCAGATTCTTCAGTTTCACCTGCTGCGATTCTGTTATATAGGCATCATCCTGCGGGAAGAGAAGGAGGCTGTCGTTTTCAGCCACACCCACGATATTGTACTTTGCATGCAACTCGTTCAGGCGGTGGTTCATCTCTTCATAATAATAGTTATAGTTGTTGTTGTAGTATTCAAACTTGGTGTCATATTTCTTCTGTGGCAATTTGATGATTACACCAAGGGCAATCTGAGAATAGAAAGCCTGATGAGTGAACCACGAAGACTGGCCGTTGAAGAATTTATTCGTACCATTTATAGAATAACGGAACTGTATGCTCGTCATATCGTCAATCCGCCAATGGCTCTCAAGTCCCGCACGCCATCCTACGTAGAAATAGCTGCGAGTGTATATATTATAGTCATGCAGATCCTGCAACTTTTTGGTAAAGCCAAAGGTGTAGTCAGCGCCTCCTCCTCCAAAAAGCCAAAGCTGTACCAAGGAATGGGGACGATACCCGCCAAAGAGTGAGGTGAGATTAACCATAGCGTCAACCACTCCGCTGGCCATATTGAAAGTGTACTTGCTATAGCCTGCATACTGGCTTTTAATTTCATAAGGTGTAGAACTAACCTGGTGGGTATATTCCAGACTGACTCTACCTGCCAGCCATTTATTAAAGTTCTTTCCAAACTCCACACCTACACCAGGACCAAGCATCGTAAAGAAGTTCTGCTCCCTCACGTATTCCGACATGTTATAGGAAGCGCTGGCATGAACACCAACGAAATAGTTGTTCTCTAGATAACGGTCCCTATTGAGGGGCTCATTGAGGCGCAGCGTATCCTCTGCTGTCTGTGACTTGGCTACGGAAGCCACAGATAAAAACACCAGGAGGCAACAAAGACGGCAGATGTTGCCCATTTGCTTATATGGAAATTCTCGCATCATTACAGATGTATTAATTGATTCAAATACAAAAGTATAAAAAGTTTCCCTTAATCAGTTATTTCGTGTGCAAAATTACACATTTTTTTTCACATTCGTTCAATGTTCGCCGATTTTTTACCTTTTCAGCCACCGACACGAAAAAACAAGAAAGACTGTTTTGCTGGAAATGACGGCCAAAGCAACGGCCAAAACTTAAAATGAATATTTTTTCAATAAAAATTAAGGGCAAATGATGATCTATTAGAAGATATTTTGTAAAATTAGATAAAATCGCAAACCTTTTGTAAATAAAGGCAGTTTGAGGGATTGAGGAAAAATCGGGTTACGAATAAGAGACGGTTCTCAATTCCGCATTCTGCTTTGATTTGCTTGTCAATGTAATCGTGCTATGCACGCTTTGTTAGTCAAAGAACTCCCGACGTTGAGCCACCAGCCTGTTTAATGGCTCATTGTCGGGGACAAATGTACACAGAATAATTGAGACGGCAAAATAAATTAGGACTTATTAGCAGTCCCCTTTACTTCCATATCGGTTCGCTTCGCCAGTTGCCTGTAAAGCCTAACTTGCCGTAGGGAATATCTTTGCTATTATCCAGCAGGGAAAGAATCTTTGCCTTGATTTGATTCTCTGCATATACAGCATTGCAGAGATAGAGCATAGCCGTGATAACTCCGTAGGGCTTCTTTTTCTGATTGTCTGTAAATGGGGTGTTTAACCACTTGTCGCGATGTCCCTTGATGTTCATAGGCTGCTTGGCAAGGCTCCTGTTCCAAAGACGCGAATGATGGGCGATGATGTTTCGCAAAACGGAAATTGCCTCTAACCAACTGGAAAGTTCCTTAGCAGAGTATAGTCCAAACTCGTTAGCAATAGTGGCGCGTTGGGGCAACTGACTCTTCAGGTTCTTGTACATCTTTGATAGTGTGCCGAATGTGGCAACTTCCAGTATCATCCATGCATCAGGATTGTCACCTTCCATTGACTCGCTATCCCAATTTGTGTGCTTGGCTATGTATTCTTTGGCAAAAGGCTCTGTACTACGCTCAAACTCATATTTGAGGTCAAGCACAAAGTCCTCGTAGTATTCCATCTTTTCAAAGAGTGATTCATCCAGATACCAAAGTCCACTATCCTTTGCCTGTGACAGATGGTTGATAATTTTAGCCCTCAGTGCGACCTCGATAATTTCAATGGCATCAAAAAGAATCAGACGGAGGCTACGGTCAAAGTTGTATCGTGCTATCACATCATCAAAAGAAGCATCTTCAAGGAAGTCATGTTCCGTTTCTTCGTCAATCATATCCGTCCAATAGTATTTCAGACGGAAATAGCTGATATGCGACAGGCATTCCTTCGCATACTCCTCACTGTTGAACTGCATCCCTCTTGAACGGAGCAACTTGATTTGCTCTTCTATCGTACGTGGCTTCTGATTGCTCATTGCTGTCTATATAAAAAAGGTGACCCGCCAGCAGATCTACGGGATGCCGACGGGTTCTGTTATCGTTTGATTCGGACTGTCTTATCCGAGAATCTTCTTCATTTCGGGTGCAAATATAATGCTTTTTCTTGAATTATGCAAGATTTCGATTAGTTTTTTGAAGAAATGATACCGAATGTGCTATCTTTTTTGTATTTTTGCAGCTGCATTCAGCAAAGAGTGCAAGGACATATTGCTCAATAGTCTCTCAATCACCACCTGAGTAAACGAGCAAACATCCTTTATTGGGACTGTTCCCCTATGGGCGCAGCTTTCCCATATTAGGATGTGGCTTGTGGTGAGCCGAGAGACGTATGGCGAAAGTCTGCGCCTCTTGTATTTAGTAACAAACAAAACGTGTTCATAGTGACATTATACTCTTTTATTCCTTTAGGCGGGAAACCAAAAGGAGAGTATAATGAGTTAATGCGTGGAGCGAGTGTGGTAGAACCCGACAGACTGTTAAAGTACACAGCTGCTAAATTTTGCGTCAAAGAGCTAAAGGATGAAGGTGGCATTTTCTACTATGAATATAACATTGCTGGGACAAATGTCAAACGTAAAGTTCAGCTTAGAGCCTGGCTATATAAATTCTCTTCTGTTATAAATCAGAAAGGGCGCTATTACCTCGTTACAACAATTAGCTTTGACAAAAGCTTTGGTGATAAGGCACAATAAGGCAAACAAGTTGAAAGGAGTGTCATACAGCAGCATAGGCTTAATTCTTGTACATTAAATGAAAGGATATCTTTCACCACGATTGCGGAGGTAGACAACTGGAGGGTGTGTTAAATGTGAATTGCCCTCTATTTTATTTGAACGCAATGTATGCCCTTTATAAGGAATATTCTATTATAGCCAGATATAAGTGTGTCATGAAGTTGATAGTTCTTGATATCAATCTGTATTGGGTCTGATATAATAATGGCAAGCCAATATTCGCTAATGCTTTTGTTGTCTTCGATGTTCTTGTATTCTCTTAATTTCTCTTCTTTGCCTCTAATGCAGTTTAGTAGCATAGTTTCGTCAATCTGGCTGTATGCTTCAACATAAGGAATACGAACAATAGATTCCGTGATTTCTGAATTTGTGATTTCTTCTAATTCCAAAGAAGCTATGTAGTCATTGACAAAACTTTCGCAACATGGGAAAGCGAATCTATCTAGCTCTTCAAATATTTGTTTCTTATGCCGATTGATTTTGTTTATTCTTGGAAAAGAGCCACCATGAAACCAAACGGTCAGACAATAATGCTTATCTTTGGAATACTTTTGCAAAACATTATTCAGTTTCCTTTCTGATATACCTGATATGTAATCTTGTAACATGCGGTGAACAACAGATATACTCTCTTCATCCTTTGGATATGTGTATTCGGTTACTTCAATTCCAATCTGTCTGTTGGTTTTGGATGGAAGGCAAATGTCGGGTTTATCAGAACACATGTCAGCACTTTCAATATATCCACACTGGCATAGCAGAGGACTAATGCTGACTAGTTCCTTGTGTTGTCTCGGAGAAAGGTCTTTTATTTCCATCTTAAAAGTTTCTATACAGCAATATAGTAGATTTCCAACGCATTCTTTTCTCTGAATTTTGTGAGGTAAGTTTTGACTTCTTTTGTCTCTGGCGTTGCGCCAACAATAACCATTTTATGGATAGTGTCTTCACATTCGAAAAAGGCATAGTCTAAAATTTGTCCCATTGCTTCTCTTATGCAACCTCGCGGTTCTTTATCTGTTTTTATTTCATAAATGTTATAGCCGCCTCCTGTTCTTGCAACTACATCAATTTTCTTTGTTCCGATATGGTTCTCTGTGCCAACGTTTTCTTCACCGAACTGCTGACAGAGTTGACAATAAAGCCTCCGCATCAGTTCGTTATGAAGATGTGCGACTTTTATTTTTTCTGGACTACCTATACGAGAGTCTGCTTCCTTGGCAATATGCAGACCTTGATTAAATTGAATTCTATTCGATGGAATCTCTCTATCCAGAATGTCATTCAGTCTTTTTATCCAGCCTCTTGGTTCGTCGTGCATGATTTTATAGTAGTCTTCTGCCTTGAACTTTTGTGGTGGGTTTAAGGATTTTATAAGCGACTGACGTTTATTGTGCAGTTCATAATTCGTAAAGTAATCAAAAATCCTGCTTATACATTCCTCATAGTTTTCTTCTCTTACGAGAAACACCCATGTCGCCGTGGAAGTAAACGATACATTTTCAAAGATTACGGCATAACTACCGTTACCAATGATTACAGTAAAGAGAAACACATCTTCTTGCTGATTCTGCCTTACTTCATAAACTTTTAATGCAGTTTTCTGATTTGGCATTCCTGCAAGATAGTCAAGATAGCAGTTCCTTAAAGATACCTCTTTATGAATCAACGCTGAAGGTATCTTTCTACACGCTGCTAATGTTGGCTTCCGGTCGTTCTGTACCTCTTCCCACCATTCACCATGTTCGTCTAAATTGTTATTCAGCACTTTTATATAGCTTCCCAAGGTATAGGCTTGGGACAAACCGATAACATGCTGGCTGTCAAATATGATGTCTATACCTTTGGGGAACCTGTTAGCAAAGTATTTGTGGATAAGTTTTAGGCATGGCAACGAGTTTGCATCTGCAATTCTTAAAGGAGCGATTGATATGTCTTTCTTTCCTTGGCGAATTATCCAAATGAGGTAGTAGCCTTCATGGAACTCCACATTCTCTATCCCTAACCTTGCCTTTTGCTGTAGGAGTGGTTTGAGAGGCGCAGGCTGTTTTGGCAAATCTTTCTTCTCTACTAATTCACTAATGCCAATACCGAATCTAAAAGTTCCCCCGGCAGTGTTTATAATTATCGGAATGCTTAGAGTTCTGTTCAATGATAATAAAAGCCTCTTCTCATTTTTGGTAACATAAGAACGATATGTTTTCCCATTAAATGTAATGGTTGCCAAACTACCAGTAAATCGAATACTTGAAAGAGAGATAGAATCTTTTATTTCAACAGCTTCCCTTTCAGGCTTTTTTGCTTTCTGAAGAATGCTGTTGATGACATTCGAACGCTTCTGGTCTAATTTCTTTGCCTCCTTCTCTTTCTTCTCCTTCCTTTTTCGTTCTCTTTCTTTATCTTGATAGGTCTGAATCAATGATTGCAAAAAACTGGATTCTACGAACTTAAAACGGCTATTCTGATAATCAAGTTGAATCGCGACCTTAATGTTTTCAAAATCAGCTCTCGAATTATTGAGATTAGCAGAGATATGCTTGTTTAAAAGGGTGAATTTCTTCCCTTCCGACCAATATGTCATTTGATGTTTAGCAAAATCAAATTCACCCATTGTTACATTTATAGGAGTCTCATATGTTGTATTATCATCAGCTTTTTGTTTGCGTTCTGCTCTTGTCTTTTTTACAGGACGAGTCTTTAGATTAAGGCTGTCAAGGTCAATTTTTCCCAGAATCTTCAATCCTGATGTATTGTCTTCTTTTACTTTTTTGTTCTTCCGCTTACTAATTTTTGAGAAAACACTGCTTGCATTTTTTTTGATTGTAGCATCCCCCTGATACTTTTTCTTCAGAGCATCATATTGTTCATCTGTTATCTTTGAATTGATGGTTAGATTCTCGATAGTTCCTAACTCAGGCTTTCCGCGAAGAAAGTCATAAACAGTATCCAGCCCTATATTGAGCGTGGTCATCACTTTGTTCAATCTTACACTCATCTATAATAAATACGCTTTGATTGTTTAGAAGGATTACATCATGTCTTTATTAGTCAGACCTGTTTTTGTTCTATAGTGTACATTGATTGAACTACATCAATAGCTTCTGGTATTGACATGCTAAAAAACTCTCGGTTATTGTTTACGCGATAGCCTTTCTTCTCCAAGTATTGATGAATTGTCTTCTCCGCGAAATGGCAATCCTTGAAAGGCTTATAGAATACCACAACAAACGGTGTAGGAACCCCTGTTGCAGAAGACAATTCTTTGGCTCGTTCATACGGATCTCGTGTTGTCTTTCCTATTTTCACTTGTCCCTCAATAGAAGAATTAGTCATTACATAAACATATCCTTCTGTGCTATCTCCTAAATCATCTTTCTCTTCAATTACCTTTCCTAAAGCCTCACCAGGCATGGAATGACCATTCGTGAATGTAAATACTTCATTGTAAGCTTTAATTCTTGTGGTTTTAATGCCATTAGAAACATTGTTAGAAAGGATTTCATATTTACCGTCTGTACTTTCAATAAAAGTCTCTTGATCCATGTCAAACTGTTGGAAAAAAGTGCCCATTGCAATGTAGTTAATACAAAGTCCCCACTCGTCATAGGCATATTTCTTGCATGTTATATCAGAAGATAATATCTCTTGACTAATCCTCGTTGAATATAAAGCTTGAAGATTGATTAATGCCTTCATCGCTTTTTCACTTTTCCATCGCTTATTTGCGTTCTCCATATACTCATCGATTGTCTCTCCATCGAATATATCTAAAATCATGACATTATAATCGTCATAATCACAACCATTCAATAGGCCATTTTCAAAGGTGAATAGAAACTTATTGACTAACAATTGATTGTTTTCTGCTTTTACTTCAAAGACTTTTTCTACGAACTCTTGCCTAATAGAATGGTCTTGTATTCCTTGCCATATATCAGTTAAAGCAAGCATGCCCCTTTCTAATCTATCACTCCAAATCACATTATTCCATTCCTTAGATGCAGAACGTTTGAACTTTTCTATTTCTTGATGGTTCATTATATGGTCATCATGCCTGATAAAGCATAGAAGTTTGTTCGTAAAGAGTTCCCAAATACCAACAACTAACGTGTCTTCATATTCAAAAACTTGCTTCCCATTTTTGTTGAATTGAATATAGAAAGCTTCACCATCTTTATAGCCAAGTTCTTGTTTGGTATCAGCAACAACGTTAAACAGTCTATCGTCAAATGATTCGCTGAACATCTCAGATACATTTCGGGATTTCAAACCATCTGGGTATGTCAGCCAACCAGTATTATCGTATGATAACTGGCTGTAGTCGAAACCGTCTTTATCAATAATCGACTTATCTTCTTTTGAATCTGTCGACGATTCATTCAATACCGTTTGCAAATTCTTGCTCTTCTTTGAGAACAGATTAGAAATAAACCCCATATATAATATGATTGAATTAAAACCTTCTGCAAAAATAAACATTATATTCCAAAAACGGACGAAAAGAGCCAAAAATATTATTATTTTGTAGATTTATGTGGTGGAATGGTACAAGCATAGGGAATAATCGCTAAATTTGCATCAGTTTTCAACAGTTGTCGGCCTGCATCTCGCTAAAGCCACAATCCATACATTTACGCTGTCCATTCTTTAATATTCCGCTTGCCAACTTCGGAGGCAATTCTTTTTGAGTTACTAGGATCGTTTCGAGTAACTCAAAAGACATCTTGCTATATTCGGAATATGAACAGATGGATAACATCTGCCATTGTTTCTTGTGTTTGGCTCTTGCCTATGGTCTTGGCAGGGAGTCCAGAGGGGTGCCGCTCGACCTACGGTCGCTTGCAAGGCAAGAACACCCTAGCCTATTGGGGATTTTTAGCACTAACTTGTTTGTGCGGCTCGAAAAATCCCCTAATAGGCTACGGTATTTCCCGACTCGTGGAAATATCCGTTCCTGCGCCAGCATCAAGTCCGTCGTATATTGCAGAACCGTGTGCCTCGTCCTCTGTGAGACGATGTTTCCTCTTTTTGACTGTAGGAAAATTGCAATGGACGGATGGACTAAAGGAGGGATAGACGTTGTGTGTTGGAGCGTTCCATCGTTCCAACACACTATCTATCCTCCTAAAAGTCCGTCCTTATATTTCTGCCGCTATTGCCGCTAATTCCCTTTTCCTGTTGTTGCTGTCAGAATCACCTCAAACGGTTTGTGGTTACGGGTGATACGTTCCATCAGTTCCCTGCGGACAGCCCTTGCCTGATAGGAGTTCAGCTGGAAGGCAAGCAGCAGAACGACCTCCATGTTATATACGGTGGCATATAAGTTATCTCTCTTCTTGATGGTTCGCTCTGCCTCGTATGGCTTTACCAACTCCTCTTTGTAGAGGGCTTTGATGGTGTTTCTTAACTTGGGGATGAACACTCCGAAAAGGTCAACCAGTTCGGACTCACTCATCCAAATCTCTCCACTCGGTATAGTCAGTTCGGTGTACTCACTATACTCACTCCACTTGATGATGTTTCTCTCTTCCATAGTCTTATGCCATTTTGATGTTACTGAATGATGCGTTTAACTTGTTGCCCAACATAGTCAGGTCATTATCCAACTTCTTTGTGGTGATGCGGGCATAAATCTGGGTTGTGACAATGTTCGTGTGACCCAATACTCGGCTTACACTCTCAATGGGCATGCCATTGGTTAAAGCCATTGTGGCAAAGCCGTGTCTTGCACAGTGAGCGGAAATAGGCTTGTCTATCCCACATTCCTTCATCACCGTCTTCAACTTCTTGCAGACACTCCAGTAGTTAACCTCACCAAATACTGACTTCGGACTCTCCTTTGGGAAGTTGCTGTAACGCTCGATGATTTGCAGAGGAATGTCCAATAGTTTCACCTGATAGGGTACGTCAGTCTTGTGACGCTTACCTACAATCCACTTATCACCTTCAATTTCCACAATGTTGTCCGTAGTCAGTTCCTTCAAGTCCACAAACGAGAGTGCCGTAAAGTTCATGAACACGAACAAGTCACGGATAAAGGCGAGTTTGCCATCTTCAAACTCATGTGTCATCACCGTCTTTAACTCTTCTTCTGTCAGGTAGGTGCGCTCCTTACATTTAGGACTGATATGGAACTGGGCGAAGACATTGCGCTGTATCTTGCCGTTGTCATGGGCTCGTCCTACAACTCCTTTCAGGTGCATACACGACAGCCAAATGGTAGAACTTGCAAGTCCTCGGTCATTGCTGAGGTAAACGGCAAACTCCTTGATGAAGTCGGGTGTCAGTTCCTGCATGGATATGTCGCTGCGTCTGTGGCATATTTGCAAGAAGTTCGCTACATAGTTCCGTGACCTCAACTGCAACTTGTATGTTCCCAAAGCCCTGTCCTTGCTGACACGACGTTTGAGATTTGCCAAGTCCTTGTCGAATGCGCCCAACAGGGTTTCGTATTCGCTGCCAAAGCCCTGATAGGAATTACGCACCATTTCAGCCGTGACAAATGCATCACGGTCTGAAAGGTGCTGATAATGCTTGATGATCTGAGCCTTTATATTATCAAGGTCGCGGTTCAAGTCAAGCGCCTCCCTGCTTCTGCCCTTGGCACAATTGCCCTTCACGTCCCACATTGTCAGTGGGATGCTCCGCTTGCAACTGAATTGGCTCTGTGTCCCGTTGATGGTGATTCGTCCCATCACTGGTGCTATGCCGTTCTTGACCTTACCCTTGTTCACGTAGAACAATACCGAAAATGTGCTTCTATTCATTCTTTTTAATCGTTTTAAAATTCGGGCTGCAAAAGTAATACCTTTCTGGGAGAAAACCACTACGCAAATCGCGGCAGATTTAGGAAAGAAAAACGCGAAATGTGAAAACGGTTCGAACTGCCGTGAACTGCCTTGATTTGCGTAGCCCGTTAAGAAAGTTTAACTTTCGACCGTAGCCCAATCGGGTTACGAATAAGAGACCTAAGTCGTTCCGCAATCTGCCTCGATTTGCGTAGAGTCTCTTGGCGAAAGTTACTCAAATTGCGCTCATTTGCCTTTATTTATGGGCTTGTCTGCGTTAATCTACGAAAAATGCTTTTCTGTTTCAGCATTATTTATTAATTTTGCGGTGATTATCTAAAATTTATGAAATGAAATCACATTTGAGAAAGTGGTGGAAAAGCACCCCCTCGGGACTTATCTGTCTGATTATCGTTGTTGCTATGTTCTGTTATATGGGATCCATTATGGGAACTTCCCATATGTTTAATACCATCATGAACACCGCACATGATCTGTTGCTTAATACCGTATTCTACCTGATGGCTATCTGCGTACTCACCGGAGCTATAGGCAAAATCTTTGTGGAATTTGGAGTCGTGGATTTACTGGAGAAACTGTTACGCCCGCTTATGCGGCCGCTTTTCAACCTGCCAGGCGTAGCGGCTCTGGGGGCCGTCATGACCTTCTTGTCGGATAATCCTGCCATCATCACACTTTCGCGTGACGAGCACTTCAGCAGTTTCTTCAAAAAGTACCAGTTTATCTCGCTCACCAACTTCGGAACGGCCTTTGGCATGGGGCTTATCGTGATTATCTTCATGATAGGACAGGGATTCACCATAGAACCTTTTATCGGACTGGCGGGTGCTTTCGTGGGAAGCATTATCTCGACACGTCTCATGCAGTATTTCATTCTGAAGAAATATCCTCATTACGCTGAGGAAGACGCCACCACAGGACCAGAAGAGAAGCAACAGGACACGCTGGTGAAACCTGTGGAACACGCACAGTCAAAATCGCTTTTCGTCAGAATACTCAATTCCCTGCTCGACGGTGGACGTTCGGGTGTGGACATTGGTGTTGCCATCATACCGGGTGTACTTATCATCTCTACATTCGTGATGATTCTTACATTCGGGCCAAGTACCGACGGAACCTACACAGGAGCTGCCTACGAGGGAACGCAGACGCTGCCATGGCTGGCAAGCCAACTGGACTTTGTTTTTGAAGCACTCTTTGGCTTCACCGATTCCCATCAGGTGGTATTCCCGATTACCGCACTCGGCGCCGTAGGCGCTGCATTAGGACTCGTTCCGAGCTTTCTTCAACAAGGATGGCTCGACGGAAATGCCATTGCTGTCTGCACGGCTATCGGAATGTGCTGGAGTGGTTTTCTCAGCACACACACGGCCATGCTCGATTCCTTAGGCTACCGTCAACTTACCTCAAAGGCTATCATCTCGCATACCATCGGAGGCCTTTGTGCAGCCATCTTCGCCCATTGGTGCTACGTGCTCTACATGCTATTGTAGCACCTTAAAAAGAATTATTCGGGATTATAACCAAAGTTATTGAGTTCTTTCTGGGAAGAACGCCAGTCCTTGTCAACCTTTACATAGGTTTCCAGATAGATGCTCTTACCAAAGAACCGTTCAAGGGACTTACGGCTCTCAGCACCCACTTTCTTCAAAGCCACGCCTTGATGGCCAATAATGATACCCTTCTGGCTGTCACGCTCCACATAGATGATAGCACGGATATGGATGCTTTTAGCAGTTTCCTTGAAACTCTCCACCACTACTTCTACGCTGTAGGGCACCTCTTTGTCATAATAGAGCAGGATTTTCTCGCGGATAATCTCGGAAACAAAGAAACGGGCCGGTTTGTCGGTGAGCTGTTCCTTGTCAAAATAGGCGGGACTCTCTGGTAACAGTTCCTTAATACGCTTCAATAGTATATCCACACCAAACTTGTTCTTTGCTGAGATGGGAAGGATTTCTGCATTGGGCAGCAGGCCGTGCCAACGTTCAACGATAGCAGAAAGAGCCGAATTAGGATTTCTCTGTCCTCTCACCTCTTTCGTCTCTCCACTTTCTGCAAGAGAGTCAATCTTGTTAATCAGCAGAATCACAGGAATCTGCATCTTCTGAACTTTCTCCAGAAAATCCATGTTCTTTTCCGGATTCTCCACCACGTCAGTCACGTAAAGCAATACATCAGCGTCAGCCAATGCACTCTCAGAGAAAGCCAGCATCGACTCCTGCAGTTTGTAATTGGGCTTTAACACACCAGGAGTATCGGAGAACACAATTTGCATGTCATCCGTGTTCACGATACCCATAATACGATGGCGCGTGGTCTGCGCCTTAAAGGTAGCAATCGAAATACGCTCACCAACCAACTGGTTCATGAGCGTACTTTTACCAACGTTGGGATTACCAACGATATTTACGAATCCTGCTTTATGCATTGTTTACTTTTTTCCGTCGTAAGCCCACTTCACGTAACTGGCACCATGTACGAATCCAGCGCCAAAAGCGGTAAGAATCAGGTTGTCACCTTTTCTGAGCTGCGACTCATATTCCCAAAGCGCCAGTGGAATGGTAGCGGCACTGGTATTTCCGAAATGCTCGATGTTGATCATTACCTTTTCCATCGGCAACTCAAGGCGCTTGGCTACTGCCTCAATGATTCGGATATTGGCCTGATGAGGAATCACAAAGCGGATGTTGTCCTTATTGAGTCCATTGCGTTCTGCGATAAGAGCGCTGTCTTCGCTCATTGCTGTCACGGCATAACGGAACACCGTACGACCTTCCTGATAAAGGAAATGCAGACGATGATCCACCGTGAAATGAGACGGAGGACACACGGAGCCACCAGCCTTCATGTGGAGGAAAGGAAGACCCTTACCGTCGGTACGCAGGTAACTGTCCAGCACACCGATGTTTTCTTCCTCGCTTGCTTCCAGGAGAACGGCACCAGCTCCATCACCGAAAAGTGGACAAGTCTGACGATCCTGATAATCAACGATCGAAGACATTTTGTCTGCACCAACGACGATGATTTTCTTATAGCGCCCGCTTTGAATCATGCTGGAGGCAACATCAAGGGTGTAGAGGAATCCACAGCAGGCTGCCCAGAAGTCAAACGCAAAGGCGTTCTTCAGTCCAAGTTTTCCCAGCACAATAGAGGCTGTACTGGGAAACTTATAGTCTGCTGTCGAGGTAGTTACAATGAGTGCATCAATAGTATCTGGATCCACTCCCGTTTTCTGGATCAGCTGCTTGGCAGCCTTACGGGCCATATAGCTCGTACCCAGACCTTCCTCTGTAAGAATTCGGCGCTCTTTGATGCCGACACGCGACATAATCCACTCGTCGTTGGTATCAACCATGCGCGACAATTCCTCGTTATTGAGGACATAATCAGGCACGTATCCGCCAACACCTGTGATTATTGCGTTAATCTTGCTCATTATTCAGCAGCTTCGTCCATTACGATAGCAATCTTGCCGCGATAGTAACCGCAAGTGGGGCATACGGTGTGATAAATGTGGTATGCACCGCAGTTGGGGCAAACTGCCAATGTGGGAGCTACTGCCTTGTCGTGAGTTCTACGCTTCAGTGTACGAGTCTTTGACTGTCTTCTTTTAGGATGTGCCATAATTGTATTACTTTTATAATGTTTTACTTATTTACTTTGTTTCTGAGGGAAAAATTCTTCACTCTTCACTCTCAACTCTTAACTTACTAAGAGCTTCCCAGCGCGGATCGATTTCCTGCTCTGTATCCTTACTGCTTCGGGCAGTCGAATGCTCTTCAAGAGCTTCAATCATAGCAGCGTTGCATTTGCCAGGTTCGTGAACGTGCTTGATCGGAATAGCCAGCGCAATAAATTCATAGATGAACCAAGAGAGATCGAGGATGCCCTCATTCTCATCAATGGTCACCAAATCGTCATCTTCATTGTATTCGGTTCCAAGCTTGACCGTCAGGCGATTGTCAGTCTCAACAGGCTGATCCATATCATCCAGACAACGGTCACATGGATTGACTACTATGCCTTCACTGTGAATCAAGAGTTCAAAAAAGCCGTTCGTCTTGCGTATAGACAACGACACATGCACACGACCCTTGCTTACCTCAGTTCCGTTTATCGCCCCGAAGTAGGTATCGTCAAGGTCGTATTCCAAGGCTGTCTCGCCTTCCTTCAGACCTTTCAAGTCTATCTTTAAGGACTCTAAACTGCACATAATCTACCCGAGTGAAGACGCGATATGTCCACACTTTGGGCTGCAAAGGTACAAAGAAGTGAGCAAAAAACAAAGGAATTTCAAAAGAAATTAACCCTCCGCTCCTATTTTTTCCGTTGGTTATCAGCATTTTCGCACACATCTCCTTTTCATGTGCAATAATACCAGTTTTCGTCCTCAAACCCGCTTCTTGCTTACCATGACAGATTTGTATTCCATACGCTCAAACATCCCATGCATCAGATGTCTTCAAATTATAGCCAACCCATTATTTCTTTTAGTCTAACTCAAAAAGCAATTTAGTCTAAATTGCAAAGTAATTTAGTCTAAAACAGAAAGCAATTTAGTCTAATTTACAAAGCAATTTAGACTAAATTACTTTTAGGAACAATCTAATAATAAAAACAACACCTTAGGGAACGGAACACAATAAGGCCACGGCTGGCATCTTTTCATGCAACCGTGGCCTCCAGAATTTACGATTAAAGAGAGTATTTACTATTTCTTCATCTTGATAATCACGACTCCGTTCTTTCCCTTTTCACCATATAACTTCGTGGCACTTTCGTCTTTCAATACTGTGATTGACTCAATACCGTTTGTCTTGATTTTAGTAACGTCGTCATTGCCGATGATCTTGTCATCTACCACGAATAAGGGCTTCTCACCTTTATTTCCAGAGACTATTCTGAGTTCTTTAGCATTTTTATAGGCCTCCGTATATTCATTCTTGTCGGTATTCACATTGCCCGATACCACTTCATAATCAACATCTCCTAAACTGAAAGATATTGGAATGGTGTATTTCACACGTACAGTCTCCCCATTCTGCATACCCGGTATCCATTTCGGCATTCCCGTTATGATGCGTTCAGCCTCGGCATCCAACGACGGGAAGATGGAACGTACGATTTTAACGTTTGAAATGCTACCGTCTTTCTCCACAATAAAAGTGGCAATTACACGTCCTTCCTTTTTTGCATCCTGTGCATCTTTGGGATATTTTATGTTCTCTTGAAGATAATTCATCAAGGCTTTCATGCCCCCAGGGAAAGAAGGCATCTGTTCCACCACATCGAAAGCATCGCCCTTACGATGAACATCCTCTTTCGACGGGCCTTCTTCTGAAACAAGCATCACCTCTATTTCGCCGCCTTTCTCAATCTTTCGTGTATCGGTAAAGAAACCGACATACATAAATTCAAGTTCAGCTCCTACGGGAACATCTTTCATACTGAATCGTCCCTCTGTATCGGTCACGCTGCCCTTCTTGGACCCCTTCAACTTGACTACAGCTCCAACAATGGGCTTCATATCCGTTAAACTCTTCACTACACCTGTCACGGTAACCTTCTCATCGACAGTCTCTGCCTGTTCCTCAAGTTTCGCCTCCATCTGTTTTGTAAGCTGCGGCATTGCCGCAATCCCCTCAGTCTTTACTTCAGCAACAGCCTTACTGACCACAGCCTCACTCTCAGCTTCTACCTGTTCGGCCATACGCTCTATTTCGGGATTGGCAAAGGCCATTACGGCCAGTGCCGCCATGGGCAAGGCAATGAGCGCCTTCGCCTTCTGCCATGGACTTGATTTCTTTGTTGTCATCATTGTGATTCTCTTTTTTAATGAATGGTGATTAAGATTGTTTGCCATGGAGAACAAACGTTCACCCACGGACTTTCTTATAAGCAGCATTTGGTACTGCTTGGCGTCGACTCCTCTTTTTATAACGGCCTCGTCGGCCTCAAACTCATGCACATTCTGCAACTCGCGTTTCAACAGCCATGCGGCCGGATTCCACCATTGGAAAATGATGAGCAAATTGCAAAGTGCCACGTCCCACGAATGGCCCAAACGGATATGAGCGAGTTCGTGCGTTAATATTTCACGGGGATTTTCCCGATAGTCTTTCTCTGATAATACAATATAGTGGAACCAGGAGAACGGCGCCACGTCGTCTTTCATAACGACCAACCGGACATCTCTGCCGCCGCTAAGTCCTGTATGTTGCGATTTCATCTCAACTCCCTTCCTCATCAATAGCCATAGCCTGATCACAGAGACAATTTCGCGCAAAAGAAACGCCGTCACTCCAACGACATAAACAAGAAACAGCACCTGCATCAAAGATAACCCAGAGGTTTCTTCCGCTTCTATAACCTCTGCCGAGACAATCATCGTCTCCAGCGACACCACTCCTTGTGTGAGTGTTGTTGGCTCCGCAGTTGTCACTTTCAGCCATGGAATGAGCACGGAAACGGCAATCACCGTCAAGAGAGCCAAACGGTTGAAAGTATGGAAAGTTTCCTTGCTCAGCAGCAGTTTATATACCAGATAGAAAGCTATCAGGCAAAGGCCTACCTTCAGACTATAGATAAAAAACAATCCCATGTAGGTTAGTAATTAATCGGTTATTGATTCTCTACCATTTTGATGAGTTCCTTCAACTCCTCGAGTGATATCTTCTCGTCTTTTACCAGTGTATTCACAACGTCGAGATAGTCTTTGTCGAAGAATTTATCCACCACATCCTTCAGTGAATTCTTGCGATAGCCGTCCTTTGTCACCTTGGCAAAATAGCGGAAATTGCGAGGCGAGAGTGCCTTGTGACCAACAAAGCCTTTTTCTTCAAGTATCTTAACCAGTGTACTCAGCGTATTCACATGCGGGCGTGGATCTTCATACAGTGCCTGTAGTTCACTGATTTTCATTTCACCATGCTCCCAGAAACGGTTCATGATTTCTTCTTCCTTCGTTGTCAATGGTTTCATGTTACTTTGCTGTTTTTGATTGCTGAAGCAAAGTAACTAAAAGAATTCGTTATATACAAAAGTCATTTTGTTAACAAAACAAAAACAGACTGATATTTAACGAATATAATTAGTTATAAGGAAAGTTTTAACGAATATAATTAGTTATAATGAGTCTGGAATCACGATTTCTTCAACTCTATCCGGAAAGTAGTGCCCTTCCCCACTTCACTGCTTTTCACATAGATATGTCCTTTGTGATATTCTTCCACGATACGCTTGGCTAATGAAAGTCCCAGTCCCCATCCACGTTTTTTTGTGGTAAAGCCAGGTTTAAAAACATTTCCGATATCCTTTTTCTTGATACCCTTTCCTGTATCTGAGACCTCTATGGCCACCTTGTCTCCTTCGTCCTGCATGAAAAGAGTGATACGCCCCGAACCTTCCATGGCATCCACGGCATTCTTGCAGAGGTTCTCAATGACCCATTCAAAAAGCGACGCATTGATTTTCACGATGATATCCTGCGGGGGAAAAACTTTCTCCATCTTCACTTTCTGGGAAGTACGGCGGTCCATATAGTCAATCACATGGCCCATCACCTCAATCAAACTCGTCGGCACAGGCTCTGGCAGGGAACCTATCTTGGAAAAACGCTCTGCAATAAGCTGCAGACGTTTCACGTCCTTGTCCATCTCAGGAATCAGTTCATCATCGGGGTAGCTTTCTTTCAGGATTTCCGTCCAGGCCATCAGACTCGATATTGGAGTGCCTAATTGGTGAGCTGTCTCCTTGGAAAGTCCAACCCACACCTTATTCTGTTCCGCACGTTTTGATGTCAACAAGGCAAAAATTGCAACCACCACAAAGATCATCACTACGCCAAGTTGTACGATAGGATAGACATTCAGACGCTTGATCATCACGGATTCATCATAGCAGACATCGATATAGTCTTTCTTGTCTTCCATATAAAGGCGAATATAGCGGCCAGAAGAAGACATCTTCTTTGCAATGGTAGCTGCCATCTGAAGACTATCCTCATAAGTTTCCCCCTTCAAGTCCACATTACGGAATGTCTGCACGCTCCCCTGCTTATCAGTTACCACCACGGGAATGGTGTTATTCTCATCAATAACTTTCAAGACGAGATTAAGATCGGTGTTTTCATCTGCAAGATTTAAGGTGCGCATGGCTTCTGCCCAAACCTCCATCTTACTTTTTTCCTCAATGGCTAAATCCCTTACCAGATAATGACTCACCACCAAACTGGCCACTGCTATCAAAATAGCAGCCACCACAAGAATAATCTTGACAGATCGGATTTGGTCAGTCCATTGCATAATCATAAAACCGAGATTTGGCCAAAAAATTGTGCTACAAGCACTTAAAAACAAGAACTCCCTCCCAACGAGGTCATTGGGAGGGAGTCAAAAAGTAATTATTTATTAGAAATTCACACCAATATTAGCGAAGAAGGCATTACTACGACCTGAGAAATCTTCGCGTTTTGCAATATTTGTAATACCAAACTGATAACCTAATTCGACGTATATCTTATTGTATTCAGCACCGGCACCAATTTTAAATCCCATACTTGCACGATTCAAACCTCCATGCAATGCATCTTTTTCATCAAAAGTTCCAACTGAAGTAGTTCCAGTACCGCCTTCCACAGTCTGTTTTGTCTTACCATTAAATGCATATGAGAAATAAGGTCCTAAGAATGGTAGAATAGCAATATCGTCAGAAGCTTTTAATCCATATTTAATAACAAGAGGGATTTCAATAATATTATAACCGACGCGTGAAACAGAACCACTACCACCACGACTATTTTTGTAAGGACCACCATTCTTACCACCACGCTCCGTATAATAGACACCACTTTCAATAAAAACAGGTGTGCTATCTGAAGGACGAAGACCGACAACACCTGCAAGTGTCATACCTGCTTTGGAACTGACATTAAGATCACCACTTAAAGAGGCAACAGTCATACCGAAGCGCACACCCCAATACATGTTCTCCTCATCAAGAGAGAAACCGCCACTGCTATACTGAGCAAAACCGCTCACGGAGCATAACATAGCCACCAGGCTTACTAATACTTTCTTCATATTCTTTTATTATTTGATTTGATTAAAAAGATTTTCTTTGCTCTTACTTTTTAAAAATTGATAGTGCAAAGATAGTTTATTTCTGCAAAACTTACAAACATTTTCCACTTTTTGTGAAATAATGGTCAAAAAAAGAGAGCTTCAGTTTCCTTACGGATTCTGAAGCTCTCTCAAAAAGAAGGCGGCTACCTACTCTCCCGCATTGCATTGCAGTACCATCGGCGATGGCGGGCTTAACTTCTCTGTTCGGAATGGGAAGAGGTGGGACCCCGCCGCTATAACCACCTGATTA